>ERZ773133.500-NODE-500-length-55198-cov-8.646900_pt1 | contig 55198 bp, 40 predicted proteins | sample MGYA00580861_ERZ773133 | MGnify/ENA primary metagenome ERZ773133 (study PRJEB29015, sample SAMEA2737844) | human gut metagenome | biome: human gut; feature: human-associated habitat; material: faeces | place: China | collected 2012 ...
CATATACTTTTCGTAAATCGTTTCCATTGATGTGCCTCCACAAAATTCCGATTTGTTACTCTCATGATATCATAATTTTTCTTCAATTACATCCACATAATTTTAATACACTGCCATTCAGCTTGCTTCTGTAACCAGCATTCGGTTGATTTTCTCCTGCATTGTTTCCTTTTGAATCCCGGGCAGAGAGTCATTCCATTGGTCTCTGTCAGAACATTATTCTTAAATTAGACCCAAAATGGGCACTTCCAATTGCGTAGAGGTCTTTTTACAGCGCCCTATTGCAATTTTTTTGATTTCGTGTCATCTTTTTAAGGTTCCTTACACAATCTCTGTACTGATGAAACAAAATACGGACATGTTTTGAAATTGTTTTTTACAAAATACAATTTTGTTCTTTAAGGTAAAAAAATCCAGACATCTTCATCTGGATTTTTTCATCTGCATAATTTAATTATTAATGATGTTGGGGGCAAAAGCTTTTGACCCCTCTGATACCGGATTGCTCTGCACTGCGTGCTCCCGCAATTCTCAAAAACATTATTAATTCTGATTCGTGATTTTAATCGCCTGACCAGGTGTGTACTCTGCTTCATATCCGTTCCATTCCAGAGTAAAACCACCATAATTTTCTGATTGGGAACCGACATTAATGTATGTGATCCATGTCTCATCTAAACTGGTTCCGTCAATTCTTCCAGATAAAGGATTATCCAGATCGCCCACCGCTGTGGCCATGATCTCACGCAACACCGCCCGGCTTACGATACCATTCTCCCGCTCTTCTTCCAGATACCTGGACAGGACATCTGCTAATACTCTGGTATTGTATTCCAGAACCTTCTTTTCTGCATCTTCCTGGACATTATGGTATACCGGTACGGATATCATGACTAAAATGGAAATGATCGCGACAACTGCCAGAAGCTCTAACAACGTAAAACCTGCCCGTTTACGCGAACTGGTTTTTGTCCCGGTCATAGGTATAAGAAATCCGCTCTAAAGATTTTATGATATCCTCCTGTGGCACATCTGCTGCACTGCAGAATTCCTCAAGGGAAGGATAAAAATCTCTTAACTGGGTATTTATATAACTTAAAAGCATCACTGGATCCTTCGGCAACTGGCTCATATCTTCACCTTTCTCTTTCGTCATTTCCATTTTGTAAAATATCATAACATAGGAAAGACGTTGATTCAATCAATGTGCATCACATTATCCAATTATGGATATTATGTTTATCATATCCTATTAACGTCGTTTCATGCAATTATTTTATTTTTTCGATAATCGCATCCCGGTACTCTGCGGTTGTGGCAGTTCCATGGATATCCGGAGTCAGATGGGTTCCTTCCTCCAGCACTTCATCCACGGCTTTGCGGATCTTTGCCGCACACTCCCGCTGTCCTAAATATTCAAGCATCATGCATGCAGACCATAACAGGGCAGTAGGATTGGCGATTCCCTGGCCTGCAATATCCGGTGCGCTTCCGTGAACAGCCTCAAACATGGCGTAGTCCGTACCTAAGTTACTGGATGGCAGAAGTCCTAAGCCTCCAATAAGGCCGCTGGCCAGATCCGATAACAGATCTCCATACAGGTTCGGAGTCACGATGACATCAAACTGGTTCGGGTTCATCACCATCTGCATACAGGTATTATCAATGATCTTATCATCATGGGCAATGTCAGGATACTCTTCTGCGATCTCATGGAAAATATCCAGGAACAGGCCGTCAGACATCTTTAAAATATTCGCCTTGTGGACGCAGGTCACCTTCTTGCGGCCATGGGCTCTGGCATACTCAAACGCATCACGGATGATCCGGGTGCTGGCTTTTCTGGTGATGATCTTGGTTGCGTGAACCGTATCATCATCAATTTTCTTCTCTACTCCTACATAGAGATCCTCGGTATTCTCCCGGAAGATCACCATGTCCACATCGTGAAATGGTGTTTCTACTGCGGTACTTGATTTTGCCGGACGGATATTGGCATAAAGATCATATTTTTTACGAAGGGTTACATTCAGGGAACGGAACCCATGTCCAATCGGTGTCGTGATCGGGGATTTTAACAATACTTTATTCCGGTCAAAGGAAGCATAGGCTTCTTCCGGAATCAAGGCACCATTTCTTTTCCACTCGGCTTCGCCTACATTATAAACTTCATAGTCTAACTCTGCTCCAGCAGCCTTTAAAATATCCAGAACGCAATCGGTGATCTCCGGACCGATTCCGTCTCCTTTAAATACAGTGATCGTTTTCTTCATGGTAGTACCTCCTATGTTCTTTGCCTTTCCCCTTGACATTATGTATACAAAATACTAGCACAAGGAAAAGTCAAAGTCAATAGGTTGTATTAATTACAGTTTTTTCATTGTGATATGCTAGACTTCTAACAATCCATCTGTAAATCGTGTTATACTATTAATAATTACCCAGATTTCAAAGATCCCCCATCGCTGCCCAGCCTGGAATTGGTTGAACGTTATTGTTCACGTGTTGCGCAAACAGTAACGGTTGAACACCCGGTCTGAGCGGTGATCCCATGAAAGGAATTTTCCTATGAAAAATATTTTACTGATCGCCACTGGCGGAACCATCGCTTCCAAGAGAAGCGACAGTGGCTTAAAACCACTGATTTCTTCTGAAGAGCTGCTTTCCTATGTGCCTGCTGCCAAAGAATTCTGCCGGGCGGATGCACTGCAGCTGATGAACCTGGACAGCACTAATATCCAGCCAAAGCACTGGCTCGCCATGGCAAAGGCAGTGGAGGAGCATTATGACCAATATGACGGCTTCGTGATCTGCCACGGAACGGACACCATGGCTTATACGGCGGCAGCCCTCTCCTATCTGATCCAGAATTCCCGGAAACCGGTGGTCATCACAGGCGCCCAGAAGCCGATCGATCTGGAGATCACAGACGCCAAGACGAACTTATGTGACAGCCTCCGTTTTGCCTCCTGTGACAAAGCCCACGGGGTCAATATCGTCTTTGACGGCAAAGTCATCGCAGGAACCCGCGGCAAAAAGATGCGAACCAAAAGCTACAATGCATTTTCCAGTATTAATTTTCCTTATATTGCAACGATCCAGGACGAACATATCCTTTTTTATTTAGACGATAAGGAGCTGGTCCGCGAACCAGTGTCTTTCTGCCACACCATGGACTGGAAGGTGGGACTGTTAAAGCTGATCCCGGCATTGGACGCGACGGTGCTGGATTACATGGCAGAACATTATGACGCTGTCATCATTGAGTCCTTCGGCGTTGGCGGACTGCCCAACTATGAGGGAGCCAGCTATCATAAAGCCGTGGAGAAATGGATCTCCCAGGGCAAAATCGTGGTTATGACCACGCAGGTTACCAACGAAGGCAGTAATATGTCTGTTTATGAAGTAGGACGGACCATTAAGTACGAGTTTGGGCTGTTGGAATCTTATGATATGACGTTGGAGGCGACGGTAACGAAATTGATGTGGATTCTAGGGCAGGCCCATGATCGGGCGAAAGTGAAGGAAATGTTTTACCGGACGGTGAATCATGATATTTTGTGGAAGGCATAATTCAAGTCGAACGTCTGCGGGACTTGGCGCTCCCCCGTTTTGATGCATATATTGATACTTATTGTGAGGTGACTTTATAATATGAGATTGACAGAAAAAAAGGGTCTGGAGCTTCCACTGTCAGCCCAGACCCAAAATATTATCATGATTTACTCGTCAGCCACCTCTAATGCCAGGCGGATCATCTCATCGAAGCTGCTCTGCCGCTCTTCTGGTGTTAAGTTATTGGCTGCGTCACCGCCAATGATATCGGAAATGGTACACATACAAAGTGCTTCTTTGCCTGCTCTTGCGGCAACAGCGTAAAGAGCCGCACACTCCATCTCGCCAGCCAGCACACCCATTTTCGCCCACACTAATTCAGGAAGCTCACTGTAAAATACGTCACCGGAAACAACGCTTCCCACTTTATAATTCAGTTTCATCTCTTCTGCGGTGTCAGCAGCTTTCTTCAGCAGACGATAGCTGGCACATGGCGCATAAGTTCCGTGAAGCTGATACTGGTTCATAAATTCAGACTGATAACTAGCACCCATAGCGATGACGATATCCCTCATCTTCACATTCGGGCTGATGGCTCCCGCACTGCCAACACGGATGATGCTTTTCACATCATAGACATTGAACAATTCATAAGAGTAAATACCAATTGACGGCATTCCCATGCCACTTGCCATCACGGATACCCGCTTTCCATGGTAAGTTCCTGTGTAACCATTCACGCCACGGACATTATTGACCAGCTGCGCATTCTCTAAAAAATTCTCTGCAATATATTTCGCACGAAGCGGATCTCCAGGCATTAATACGGTAGATGCAAATGCTCCTTTTTCGGCTGAATTATGTGGTGTCATAATAAATTCCTCCATTCTGTTTTCATCTGGCTTTATCATAACACAAAATCAGGATTTTGGTTATCCCTATTTACGTGAAATCCCGGACAATTTTTATATACTCCTGTGCATGATAAGAGAGATAACTTCCCTTCCGGAAAGCCGCCACAAAATCCACTGTCGTATTAGGATCTCCGACAGAGAAAAACAACGGCTGCTGCTTAAATGGAATGTGTTTCAAATGGGTCTCTGTCACGAAACACGCCGCATACCCACGAGAAGCCAGTTCCGCAGCAGCAGAAATATTGCTGGTCTGCAGGCGGACCTGGGGACGGAAATGGCAGGCTTTGAATAGCTGGTCTACGGTCTGACGGGTCCGCTGACCCGATGGCTGTAAAATGAATGGTTCGTCAGCAAGAAGCTGAAGATCCAGCCATGGATATTTGCATCCTTCTTTCTTGATGCCTGCGTCCTTCAATGGATGATCCGCCGCCAGGACAAGAACCACCTCCTCATGGCTGATGATCTCATAATCAATATCCGGACTTTTCACCGGAAGATTGAAAAACGCCAGATCCGCTTCGCCATTTAAAAGCATTCCTTCCAGCAAACTGGAATGGGCCTCTAAAATATCCAGATGCATATTGGGGTACAGACTATGGAAAATCGGCAATGTACATGGAAGCATGTACGTTCCGCGCATGGTTGGGAACGCAATCTTCAAACGTCCGGCATTCTGCTTGATGATGTCCCCCATTTCCTGATCCAGTTCTTTTTTCAGATTCAGGATTTCCGTGGCTTTGGCCACATACCGCTCCCCTGCATACGTCAGCACAAACCGGTTTCCCAATTTCCGGAACAGCTTCTGCCCCATCTCTTTTTCTAAATTCTGCAGAAATTTTGTTAACGTTGGCTGGGTCACATACAGCGAATCTGCTGCTTTGGTGATGTTCTGTGTTTTGGCAATGGCCAGTACATACGAAAGATCCCGAAAGTCCATAAAATCCCCCTTTTCAATCAAATATCCTTCTGTCCTATTTTTATCTAGCAGACCACGATTTTCTTGAAACATACCACGATCCCAGATCCGTGAAACTGATGTCTTTATATTATCACAAACTATTCAGTTAAGGAATACTTTTGATGAAAAGAATGAATTTCATTTCTTTTCAAATTCATGCTATGATAAAGCCAACAGAGATGATACCGGTATCAAAACCGGCGGCCCGGCCAGCCGCCTTCTCACAAAGGTGATGGAGGAATAAATAATGCAGGAACATAGAATGGATGTGGTGAACCTTCCCGTAACGATCATGCGCGGAGGTACCAGCAAAGGAATTTATATCTTAGAAAAGGATCTTCCAGCCGATCAGGAAACATGGGAGCCATTACTGCTTCGCATGATGGGAAGCCCGGATAAAAAGCAGATCGACGGTCTTGGCGGTTCCCAGTCTGTAACCAGCAAAGTGGCCATTGTAAAAAAATCCGAACGTGATGACGCGGACGTGGATTACACCTTCGCACAGGTCTCTGTGGATAAGCCACTGGTCAGCTACAAAGGAAACTGTGGAAATATTTCTTCCGGCGTTGGTCCTTTTGCCATTGAAAAAGGACTGGTAAACGCAGAAGAAGGCACCACAACCGTTCGCATCTATAATACAAATACTGATAAAGTAATCGCGGCAGATGTCAAAACCAGTAATGGGCATGTCGTATATGATGGTGATTTTCAGATTGCCGGAGTTCCTGGAACCGCTTCCCCAATCCGTTTGAAATTTCTTGACCCGGCTGGTACGCTGGGAAAGGGGCTTCTCCCTACCGGAAATGCCACAGATACCCTGGAAATTCCCGGATTTGGACCAGTCGAAGTCTCTATCGTAGACGCCGCCAATCCGCTGGTATTTGTAAAAGCCGAAACCTTAGGTCTCATCGGCCGGGAACTTCCGGATGAGTTAAATGCAGATGAGAAAAAACTGGAACTTTTAGAAACTGTCCGGGGAATGGCTGCACAGAAGCTTGGCTTAATTGATGATTACAAAAAATCCGCTTGGGAAACTCCCGGCATTCCGAAAATGACCTTTGTGGCAAAAGCAGAGGACTATGTGACTTCTGACGGAAAAGAAGTGAAAAAAGAGGACATTGATCTCTTATCCCGCATGATGTCCATGCAGAAAACGCATCCAAGCTATGCCATGACCGGCGCTATGTGTACCGCTGCTGCAGCAGTGATTCCAGGCAGTGTGGTACAGCAGGTATTAAATCCGGCAGTGGATACACAGTTTATCCGCATCGGACACCCAGGCGGCGTCCTGGAATGCGGCGTGGACTATGCAATAAAAGAAAACCAGCCGGTAATTGAAGATACATTTGGTTTCCGTACAGCTAACCTTTTATTAGAAGGAACCGCTGTGATTCGACAGTAAGGGGGAATAAAAATAGAGATGATAAGAACGTTTCTTCCGCAGATTTCACTGCTTGTATTGATTGCAGTGATCGCAGTGGTTATGCCAACTCTGTACCCGATTTCCGCGGAAATCTGCCAGCGGTTTGCAAGCGTCAATTATGTAGAAATGATTGCAGCGATCACCGCAACCTCTTTCGCAGCCGCTATCAGCCCGCTTTCTACAGGCGGCGCCATCATCATGTCCTCCTACTCCAGCGCACGGGAAACTACCACCGGAGAAATGAACAAGATGTTCTATACCCTGTTCCTGTTATCTGTAGGAAATGTGTGTGTAAATGTATTGATGTCTGCGCTGGGCGTATTAAGCCTTGGGGGATTATTCTAAAGTTTAATCGCATAAAAAACCGCCGCAGGAAGCTCTCCTCCAACGGCGGTTTTCTCTATTCCATCAGCATCAGCCGATTTCTTTTATTCAATATGTGCGATCAATTTCTGACCATCTTCACTGGTATCGATCACGATGGTGTTGCCAGCCCGCAGCTGGTCTCCCAGGATGACCTTCGCAGCCAGTGTCTCCACATTCTTCTGCAGATACCGTTTCAGAGGTCTTGCGCCGTAAACCGGGTCATAGCCATGGTCTACTACGTATTTCTTCGCCTCATCGGTCAGTTCTACCTTGATCTCTCGGTCTTCCAGGCGCTTGTTGGTGTCTGCGATCATCAGATCTACGATGTGGGTGATGTTGTCCTTGGTCAAAGGCTTAAACATGATGATCTCGTCCAGACGGTTCAGGAATTCTGGTCTGAAATGACCTCTTAAATCATTCATAACCAGCTGCTGAGCGTCTTCCTTGATATTACCCTTCTCATCAATACCGTCCAGCAGGTACTGGGAACCGATATTGGAGGTCATGATGATGATGGTATTCTTAAAGTCCACAGTCTTACCGGTGGAATCGGTGATACGTCCATCGTCCAGGACCTGAAGCAGTACATTGAATACATCCGGATGTGCTTTTTCCACCTCATCAAACAGTACCACACAGTACGGTTTCCGGCGAACTGCCTCGGTTAACTGACCGCCTTCCTCGTATCCGACATATCCTGGAGGCGCACCGATCAGACGAGCGACGGAATGTTTCTCCATGTACTCACTCATATCAATACGCACCATATTGGACTCATCATCAAACAGGCACTCAGCCAGAGCTTTGGCAAGCTCCGTCTTACCAACACCGGTAGGTCCAAGGAACAGGAACGAACCGATCGGCTTACTTGGATCTTTAATACCAGCCTTGGAACGAATGATGGCTTCGGTGACTTTCTCAACACCCTCGTCCTGGCCAACGACTCTCTTATGAAGAATCTCGTCCAGATGTAAGGTCTTGCTTCTCTCACTCTCATTCAATTTCGCAACCGGGATACCGGTCCACTTGGAAACGATCCGGGCAATCTCATCCTCGGTCACACTCTCGTGTACCAGACTTAAATCCTGATTCTTTACCTTCTCTTCTTCAGCTTCCAGCTGCTTCTGAAGTTCCGGTAATTTACCATACTGCAGCTCTGCTGCCTTGTTCAAATCATATTTCTGCTGAGCCTGGGCGATCTCACGGTTAACAGCCTCGATCTCCTCACGAAGGGAAGACAGCTTATCAACAGAGGATTTCTCATTCTCCCACTGGGCTTTCTTGGTTGCAAACTGGTCATGTAGCTCTGCCAGTTCCTTCTGCAGCTCTGCCAGACGATCCTGACTCAGATGATCTGTCTCTTTCTTAAGAGCCGCTTCCTCGATCTCCATCTGCATAATCTTTCTGGATAATTCATCCAGCTCTGCAGGCATGGAATCCAGTTCTGTCTTGATCATGGCACAGGCTTCATCCACCAGGTCGATAGCCTTATCTGGTAAGAAACGATCGGAAATGTAACGGTCAGATAACGTTGCTGCTGCCACCAGGGCAGAGTCTGTGATCTTCACGCCATGGTAAACCTCATACCGTTCCTTCAGACCTCTTAAGATGGAAATGGTATCTTCCACGGTTGGCTCATCAACGGTAACTGGCTGGAAACGACGCTCCAGAGCCGGGTCTTTTTCAATGTATTTTCTATATTCATCTAATGTGGTAGCGCCGATGCAGTGAAGCTCACCACGCGCCAGCATTGGCTTTAACATATTACCTGCATCCATGGAGCCCTCGGTCTTGCCTGCGCCCACGATGGTATGCAGCTCATCGATGAACAGAATGATCTGTCCTTCACTCTTCTTGACTTCTTCCAGAACGGCTTTCAGACGTTCCTCAAACTCGCCACGGTACTTGGCACCTGCAACCAGGGAACCCATATCCAGGGCGAACAACTTCTTATCTTTCAGTCCTTCCGGCACATCACCGCGGACAATACGCTGTGCCAGGCCCTCAACAACGGCCGTTTTACCAACACCAGGTTCACCGATCAGAACCGGGTTATTCTTCGTCTTACGGGACAAAATACGAACCACGTTACGGATCTCACTATCCCTGCCGATCACCGGATCCAGCTTCTGGTTTCTGGCCCGCTCTACCAGGTCATAGCCATATTTCTCCAACGTATCATAAGTTGCTTCCGGATTATCACTGACCACTCTCTGATTACCTCTGACCGTGGAAAGTGCCTGCAAAAAGCTCTCTCTGGTGATACCATACTGCTTAAACAGTTCTTTCAGCGTCTTGTCAGGCTGTTTTAACATGGCTAAGAACAGATGCTCTACAGACACATATTCATCGCCCATGGCCTTCGCCTCGTCCTCCGCACTGATCAGAACCTTATTCAGATCATTGCTCACATAAAGCTGGCCGCCACCGCTTACCTTCGTCAGACGGTTCACTGCCTGTTCTGCCTCATTCATAAACATCTCTTTTGAAATGTTCATCTTAGTGATCAGCTTCAGGATCAGACTGTCTTCCAGAGTCAGCAAGCTGTACAGCAAATGCTCCTGCTCCAGCTGCTGGTTTCCATGCTCATAAGCGAGCTTCTCACAATTCTGGACTGCTTCCATAGATTTCTGTGTAAATTTATTGATATTCATAACCGTTCCCCCTTTCGGAACTGATGTCATTTCTTTGTTCTATTCGTACTATAACACATGTTGTTAGCACTGTCAATGGTGGAGTGCTAATTTTTTGTGAACTTTTTGTGAATCCTATGAGTTATGTATCTTTCTATTTCCCGCGGTATCATTATTTTAATGTAACTGTTCCATGCCTTCACAGTTATATTTTTATCCAAGTGCCACATCCAACACCATCATCACGCTGAATCCGACTGCAAAGAACACGGTACCGATATTGGAGTGCCTCCCCTGAGACATTTCAGGGATCAGTTCTTCTACGACAACATAGAGCATTGCACCGGCAGCAAAGCTCAACAGGTACGGCAATGCCGGAATCACAAGCTGTGCCGCCAGAATCGTCAGCACAGCGCCGATCGGTTCCACAATACCTGAAAGTACACCGCCCACAAATGCCCTGACCCTGCTCTCCCCCTCTGCTCGAAGTGGCATGGAGATGATCGCACCCTCTGGAAAATTCTGAATAGCGATACCGATGGACAATGCCAGCGCGCCTGCTGCCGTGATCTGCGAATTACCTGCAAGAAAGCCTGCGTACATCACGCCCACTGCCATTCCCTCTGGAATATTATGTAAGGTCACCGCCAACACCATCATGGTCGTGCGTCCCAGTTTACTTTTCGGTCCTTCTGCCTGATCACTGCCCACATGAAGATGAGGAATCAGCCGGTCAAGCATGAGCAAAAACAACACACCAGCCCAGAAACCCGCAAATGCCGGGAAGAAGGACAACTTTCCTAAGTCTTCCGACTGCTCAATGGCCGGAATCAACAGACTCCAGATCGCCGCGGCGACCATCACCCCGGCGGCAAAGCCCGCAAGAGAACGCTGCACCAGGTCTCCCAGAGATCTTTTCATAAAAAACACACAGGCCGCCCCCAGTGTTGTACCTAAAAAAGGAATCAGAATTCCGAAAACAGTTTCCATTTGTCTCATCACCTCGTAGTTTTTTAGAGTTAGCATTAACTAACTACAGTGTTTTAGAAAAGCCGCCTTCCAGCGGCTTTTCTTTTTTCTGTTTCTGTTATATCATGCTTTTTTCCACTTTGCAAGAAGCAAATTTCCAGCTTACTTTAACTTTTCATATAAGGTCTGGAATCGTAACCGTTTAGCACCTGCATTCCATAATGATCATCTCACATCTGTCATATCCAATCTGAGAACTGTTCAGACACAACGTATAGTTGCTGGCTTTTCCCCATTTCTGATCCGTGTAAAAATCATAATTTGTCCTGCGTCTTTTATCGGTGTCTGCCATCATTTTGATAGCTTCCTGCTCGTTTACCTTGTACAGGCGCGTGATCCGCTGTATTTTTTCCGGCATATTACCATGAATAAATACATTCAGCACATCATCCCGGTCTTTCAGGATAAAATCGGCATTTCTCCCAATGATCACGCAAGGTTCCTTCTCTGCCAGCTCCAGTATCACATTTCTCTGTACCTCATATACTATATCCTCTACTGATTTTCCGGTGATATCGCGTCCGGCAAGTGCATATGCGAGCAGCCCTTTTTTCGGAGACAATTCTGCACTTTCCTGAATGTATTCCGGTGACAATCCGGACTTTTCCGCAATCTGACTGATGATGTTTTTATCATAATAGGCAATTCCCAGCTTCTTTGCGACTTCTTCTCCGATAAACCGTCCACCGCTTCCAAATTCTCTGCTGATCGTGATGATTCTTTTTTCCATTTCTGAGTCCTCCTTAGCTTAATGTGTTAACCTTATTATTTCTAATCCTCTTTAAGAATACATATCCGACCAGGCATGCGATCATCTCAGTGATCGGAAATGCCCACCAGATCAATGAAACTCCCATCTGGCCATTTCTGACAAATAAAGAAAAGATTCCAGCCAGCGGCAAGATGATGATGAGCTGTCTCAAAAGCGAAATACCCAGAGATTCCACACCTCCGTCCAATGCCTGATAAATGCCCTGATAAGCGACATTGATCCCGGCAAACAAAAAGCTGACTGAGATGATTCTCATCGCACCAATAAAATAGGTTCTTGACTGTCCGGCATTGAACAGCGTTGCAAATCCCCCAGGGAAAATCTCTGTGATCGCAATTCCCAGAATCATCAAAGCTATGGTATAGATCAGGCCATATTTGATTCCATCCTGAATTCTCTTTTTGTTCCGCATTCCATAAGCAAATGCAATGATCGGGGTGATCGCATCCCGCAGACCAAAAGCAAGAAACAGAACAAACTGCTGAACCTTATAGAACAAGCCATATGCTGTCTGGGCTGACGGATTGAATTTCAGGATCAGATTCATCACATAAACCATAATGGACATCAATGCCTGGGCAATGATTGCCGGAAGTCCAATCGCATAGATTTCTTTTATAACACCAGCATCCGGCTTCATATAGTTCACGCCATGCTCAAATTCCTTATTTAGTCTGATATGAAAGATCAAAAGCAATACGGCAGATGCTACCTGTCCAATTACCGTTGCATAAGCTGCACCCTTCACTCCCATTTCAGGACAAGGTCCAATGCCATAGATCATGATCGGATCGAGGATGATATTGACTACCGCACCAACCACCTGTCCGATCGTAGAATAAAGAGATCGGCCGGTTGCCTGCAATAACTTTTCAAATAAAGAAAAGAAGATAATTCCAAAAGAAACCACGCAGCATATCCTCAGATAGCTGACTCCCATCTCAAGCACTTCCAGATCTACTGTCTGTGATGAAATATATGCCTTCACACCAAAGATACCAAATAACAAACACACCACATAAATGATCACACCAAGAAACAGACTGTTTCCCTCTATCTTTGCAGCCTTATTCCTATTTCCCTGCCCCAGTGTCCTGGCTAAAAGTGCATTCGTTCCTACACCAGTTCCAATTCCCACTGCCACCATAAGCATCTGCACCGGAAATACCAATGTCAACGCATTTAATGCCGCTTCACTCCCCGCTCTCATATTTCCTACAAATGCACTGTCTACAATGTTATAGACCGCCTGCAATGCCATGGATAAGATCATTGGAACCCCCATCTGAATCATCAGCTTATTCACCGGCATATCCTTCATCTTGTTACTTTCTGTCATTTTATTTTAACTCCTCTCTTTTCTGCACAAAAAAAGTGCGCACCTTATCATACAAGCTGGACTTACGCGGACAGGCTACACACTTTTTCTTGGCAAATATTCTATTCAAGTCGAACGTCCGTGAGACTTGACGCGTGATTCTGGTCAGCGTAAGCTGACATATTCTTTATAGAATCACTCACGCATTCTTGCGGAGCGTTTATCTCAGTCGAAAATCAGACCCCTACTGAGGCTAATTTGTTATTACTCACCATCTGAAGAGGTGGGAGTCTTCTCGACTGAGAAAAAAAACGAGCAGCAGGGAAACTGGATTTACGCTCACCTGCTACTCGTTCATTATAATTATATTTCCTGTTTTTTTTTAAGTCAAACAAAATTTTCTTGCAATATAACTTTTTCCAACTTTTTCTTTCTGCTATAATTAACATAACTAACATCATTCCATACGAGGAGGATCCGATATGTCAAATACTGATTTTTGCAGCGATACATTGCTGGACTATCTTTACACGCAAACACTCCCTACGCCTCTGCCTCCCGATTACACCAAGGACGATTTTTCTAAATGGCAGATCAAAAAAAGAAATGAAGTACAGGATCTTCTGCGCATTCAGGAATTATCTAATCTTCTTTCTGCCCCGGTTTCTGCCCAACTCATAGAACAGTTTTATACGGATGATGTTCTTATAGAAAAATATTGTCTCCAGGGTATTCGGCATCTGAATACGCCGCTTTTTATTGCAGGTGCTAACAATCCTGCCTCAAAAAGTATTTTATACCTACACGGTCATGATAAATTTGGTATCCAGGGCGCCTTAAAACACTTAGAACCTTCCCCATACCATAAATATCTTCCTCTTCTTCTTGCCAAGGAAGGCTACCGGGTCTACGCACCTGAAATGATAGGCTTTGGAGAAGCTCATAAACAGCATTATGACATGGGAAATAGTAAAGAAGGCTCTTGTTTTCCAAATGGGACGCAATTACTGGCCTCCGGATTCTCTTTGGCCGGTCTTCGTTCATTTCAAGCCATGAAGATCGTAGATTTTATGAAACAGCAGAATGCAGAAACCATATCCGTTTTCGGTATTTCCGGCGGTGGTATGGGAGCCATGTATCTGAGTGCCTGCGATTCCCGTATTGACCATATGATTCTCTCCGGATATCCATGTACCTGGCCTGACACCTTATTCGTCCATCACCATTGTATCGATAATTTTGTTCCGGGTATGACACGGATCGCCGATGGTCCTCAGATCATCTCTCTTTTCGCACCAAAACCTTTGCTTTTATTGACCGGAAAAGCTGACCACGTATTTGCTTTATCCGGTGCCCAAAAAGCATTTTCTATAGTCAGGGAAGCTTATCAGATTTTTGATTGCCCCCATCAATTACAAAGCTTCGTTTTTGATGGAGGACATGAAGCAGCTCCAGAGCTTGTGATCCCATGGTTCAGGGATCGATACAAATAGCAGGAACGGCTGACAATCTCAGTTTTTATGATACCACGTAGTGCAGAAAAAAACGGGGGCAGAAAGCTTCTCGCTCTCCGCTCCCGTTTCTATTGTGCAATCATAACTCAGACAAACCGTGTAATCACAGTTCAGGCAATATAGTCTGATTATTCAATTGCAATGTATTTTTTCTGCTCAACTGCAGGTTTTGCTTCTTTCTTCGGAACAAACAGTTTCAGGATACCATGTTTGAACTCGCCTTTGATATCTTCTTCTGTGACATCATCGCCAACATAGAAGCTTCTCTGACAGGAACCTGCGTAACGCTCACGTCTGATGTAACGTCCGGTATCTTTCTCCTGTTCATCCTGATCCAGCCCCTTAGCTGCGCTGACCGTTAAGTAACCGTTGTTCAATTCTGCGGAAATCTCATCCTTGGTAAAGCCAGGAAGATCGATCTCCAGCTCATAGCCCGCATCAGTTTCCTTAATATCGGTCTTCATCAGGTTCTGGGCATGACGACCATACAGCTTCTTCTCAACCTTTTTATCTGCTTTGTCATCATAAAATGGAAAACCAAAGAAATCATCAAATAAATTCTCACCAAAAATACTAGGCATTAACATAAGTCATCTCTCCTTTTTAAATATGTCTTTCCTATCGTATCGTTATCACATTCCAAATGGGGATGTGGAATCTGCAACTCCATTATCCTTCAATCGCAATGGTCTTCTTTTCTTCGACTGCCGGTTTTGCTTCCTTCTTCGGGACTTCCAGTGTCAGAACACCATTTTCAAATTTTGCTTTGATGTCTTCTTGGCTTACGCCATCACCAACATAAAAGCTTCTGCTCATAGAGCCACTATAACGCTCTCTGCGGATATACTTACCGGTTTTGTCCTTCTCGTCAGTCTTACTGTTAGCAGCTGCGGTGATCATCAGGTAACCATCCTTGACTTCCGCCTTGATATCTTCCTTCTTCACACCCGGGAGGCTGATCGCCAGTTCATAACCTTTCTCCGTCTCTTTTATATCTGTATTCATCAGCTCACTGCCTGAATAAGCCGGAGCACTGAAATCAAAGAAATCATCAAATACATCATCATGAAAAATACTAGGCATCAACATCATAAGTCATCTCTCCTTTTGTCGTTGATCTAAAACCTTTGGGATTCGGGGATTTCCGAGATCTTCATTTCTCTCTTTCGTTCCCTCTTCCTTTGTTCTATGTGTAATATAACACATATTATTAGCACTGTCAATAGTTGAGTGCTAATTTTTTGTGAAAAATTTGTGAACTTATATTTTGCCAACTTCGCAGTGGGCACTTCTTTTCCAGACAGAAAAAGACGCAAGCCATATTTCTATGACTCGCGCCTTTCTACATAACTTACTTTTCTATTCTTCTGTTTCCAATTCCAAATAATCATTTCTTATAATAATCTGATCAGCTCTTCGATATCCTCCATTTTTGTCCCCCAGCTTGTTGCAAAACGGACAACCGTATGGTTCTCGTCATATTTCTCCCAGAAACCAAATTCTACCTTTTTGCCTAGTTCTTCCATCTGGCAGTCTTCCAGGACAATGAAGATCTGGTTGGTTGGAGAATCGATAAAAAACTGATATCCTTTTTCTTTCAATGCCTGTTTTAACCGATCCGCAGTCTCAATGGCATTTTTACTGATCTTACAGTACAGATCGTCTGTAAATAAGGTATCAAACTGGACACCTGCCAGTCTTCCTTTTGCCAAAAGTGCTCCCTGCTGCTTCACCAGGGTCATAAAATACTTTGGCGCTTTCTTCGGGAACACCACAGCCTCACCGCACAGTGCCCCTACCTTCGTTCCACCGATATAAAACACATCCGTCAGTCTGGCAATATCCTCTAATGTCACATCCGTTTCCTTGCTCACCAGTCCATATCCCAGGCGGGCCCCGTCCAAGAATAACGGCATCTCATACTGTCTGCACACGGCAGATAATTCTTCCAGTTCCTTTTTTGTATACAGTGTACCATATTCCGTTGGATGAGAAATGTAAACCATTCCAGGAAATACCATATGTTCGTGATTGGCATCTCCATAAAAACGCTCTACATAAGCCTTTACTGTCTCTGCCTGAAGCTTGCCATTTACCTGAGGCAAAGCCAGTACTTTATGCCCGGTATATTCAATAGCGCCGGCCTCATGACCATTCACATGACCGGTTTCTGCAGCGATCACGCCTTCATAGCGGTTTAACATAGATGCGATCACTACGGCATTGGTCTGGGTTCCTCCTCCTAACAGATACACTTCTGCCTCCGGACACCCACAGGCATTGCGGATTTTTTCTTTGGCAGACTCTGTATATTTGTCAAAACCGTAGCCTGGCAGTTTCTCCATATTGGTTTCTACCAAGCGCCGCAAAATTGCCTCATGAGCACCTTCACAATAATCATTTACAAAAAATAACATTTCTTAAATTCCTCTTTTCTATAAATTTTTCCGCTTCTGTCCAAAATGATGGAAGCGTTTTACAAACAATAATCCACGGAATACCCAGTCGATATACATACCATACCAGACACCCATAACCCCTAAGTTTAGTACCTTAACAAAGAAATATGCGAACGCGATCCGGAAAATCCACATAGATGCCACTGAGACATACATGGTAAACGGCGCATCAAAACTGGCTCTTAAAGAATACGGAATGGTGAATGCCAACGGCCATACCACCATGGCAAGGCTATGGGCAAACAGCATCTCTGCCGATGTCCTGGTCGCTTCCGGGGACAGGTTGTAGATTCCCACCACCTGATTGCGGAACAAGATCATAAGAGAACAGATCACCACTAAAGCCGCATAGTTGACCAGTACCAGCTTTTTCGTGTACTGCTTTGCCTGTTCCCATTCACCAGCGCCTACGCACTGACCGACAATGGTGATGATACCAAGACCGATGGCGTTGCCTACCAGATATTCAAAGGTTACCAGATTACTGGCAACTGCATAGCTGGCGATTGCCACGGTTCCCAAAGAAGACACCAGACTTTGCAAAAATAATTTGCCAAACTGGAACATAGTATTTTCCATGCCGTTTGGAACACCGACTTTTAAGATGTCTTCGATCATCCTTCCGTTAAACCGCAGTTCCTGGAGATTGCGGATCCGGATCACATTCTGTGGTCTCTGGATCAGAAACAGCATCAGAATAGCCGCAAAGGCTCTGGATACCAGGGTCGGAATACCGACACCTTCAACCCCCATATGTAATCCAAACACACAGATAGCATTTCCTGCGATATTGATGGCATTCATGACTAAAGAGGCATACATGGAAACCTTGGAATTGCCCATAGCCCGGTACAACGCAGCGCAGGAGTTGTACACTGCCAGAAATGGGTACGATAATGCGGAAAGCCAGAAATAAATCTGGGCATTTTCCATGACACTGTCCTCAACTTTACCAAAAATCATGGATAACAGATGACGATTACCAAGCAGCGCAACCACTGCAATTACCGCAGACACCATAGTCGTGATCAGGATCAGCTGGCCGGCTGCCTCGCAGGCATTCTCCGGCTGTTTCTTACCAATATACTGGGCACAGACCACAGAACCACCGGTCGCCAGAGCAGCTAACATCTGAATGATCAGGATGCTGATGGAATCCACCAGGGAAACACCGGAAACCGCTGTCTCCCCGACTGCCGCTACCATGACCACATCGGCCATTCCCACCAAAACAGCCAAAAGCTGCTCCACAATCAAGGGGAGCAGCAGCTTCACTAAGTCTTTTCTTGTAAACATACCTTAAAACCTTCCATATTCCTTCATGTCCCAGAACACTCGGTTCCACAGAATATGATATTCCTCGTAAAACGGGAATCGATCAAATTCCTGAAAGGCTTCTGCCATACTGCCATAATACCAGGCATGCATCCGCTTGTCCTTCTCATGAAACTTCTTCCAGAGCTCTTCCCCAATAATCAGATAGTCCGTGGCCGTACTGCGCAGATTGCTCAGTTTATCTCCAAACGCGATCATCTTCATATCTTCAGGTGCGTGCTTCATCCGGTCAATAGTGGCCTGCTTCCGCTCTTTCCAGGTCAATAACTTATTCTCACTTTCTGCCTGTACCAGATCTGCCACCCGCTTTCCAAACTGCTCTTCCAGTTCTTCATAACGAACTCCCGCATCCTCGATCACATCATGAAGGTACGCCGCCGCGATCACCTCCGGATCTTCTGTCATCATTGCAACGATCATAGCTACCTCTCTTGGGTGCACAATATATGGAAGCTTACTTCCTTTTCTCAAGGCACCGGCATGAGCATAGGCAGCAAATTCTGCAGCTTTCTGAATCATGGAGAATCCTCCCTCTATTTGTAAATGATAACTGCCTGGTAACCGCTTAGGGTCTTACAGTTATTTAAATTAATCATATCATACCACCCTAGAATTTTGAAGATAAACTTGTAAGAAGTCTCATTTTCTGCTATGCTATGGGTAATCAAAAAGGAGGTTATATTTATGAATCAGACAACGCGTACCAGAAGCGCCATGCACCAGCGGTCCAATCCTCTGGATTCTGATCTGCTGCAGGTCCTTCTCTTTTACATACTGCCATTTATTGTAATCAATTCCATCATTTTCTTTGTGGTCACTGCCAAGCCCAAATACGAACTGACCGTAGCACCGACTAACGACTATCAGACCACAACTGCAACATTTAGGATCACATCCCACATGCCGCTTAAGAATGTCACCATTACTTTCAATTCCCAGCCACTGGATCTGGTCAGTGTAGGAAAGAAAACCTATCAGGCGACTTTAACGGAGAATGGAATCCTGGATGTCTACATGCAGAACTTTAATGGTATGTGTGTCTCTAATTATGAGGTTGTGGACACACTGGATGATGAATGTCCGGATGTCGTTTCCTACGATATCGACAACGGTCTTCTGGTTTTGACCTTAAGCGACAGCCAGTCCGGCGTGGACTATTCCTCTCTTCATGCTACTTCCGCTGATGGTACCGTATATGAGCCATTATCCATTGATAAAACCAACGGTAAAGTCACATTCCAGCTTCCAGAAGGCGGTGTTACTGTTTCCATTAAGGATATGTCTGGCAATGAATACCAGCCGACCTTCTCTGTAGTAAAATCTACAGAAGGCACTGGAGATGGATCGGAAGGTACTGTTATTTTGCAGTAGCGGATGAATACCTGTTATCATGTTTCGCAGATCATATGCTTGAAAATGTCAGAAGGCAGTACAGCCCCATCATCTTTGATGGGATCCTGTACTGCCAAGGCACATGCTTTCTTATAAGAGAGCGTCGCAGTGCGATCCAGCGGGGCGTTTTTTGTGTCATAGGGCGAATTCCCTATAACATGAAATATGTCAGCTAACGCTGGCCAGAATCACGCGCCAGTTCTCACGGACGTTCGCCTTGAAAAGAATTTCTCCGTCCATACAGCCGGTTCATCTGTCTGCACCGTTCCCGGATCTCCAGTGTAAAAGCTCCTTTTTTCATTCTCCAGGTCCAGTTTCCACCCAGGGTAGATGGCATGTTGATTCTTGCCTCTGTTCCCAGGCCCAGATAATCCTGCATCGGGATTACCGCCATATCTGCCGTACTTGCAAGAGCCAGACGGATCACTTCCCATGAAAGTTCTTTCTCCCATCGTGTTTTTTCCGTTACTTCCGGTACTGCACAGGAAGTATAAAGATTTTCTTTGTCCAGATCATAGATTCCCATATAATCATTAACAAATTTCTTGTCTTCCGGGCTTAAGCTGCGATACCAGCCCACAACCGTATCATTGTCATGGGTTCCTGTATACACCACACAATTCTGTTTATACAGATACGGCAGGTAGCTGCTTTCTTCCCCTGCCTGAAATGCAAATTCCAGCACTTTCATACCCGGGAATCCTGTATCTTCCAACAGCTTCAGAACGCTTGGTGTTAAAAATCCAAGATCTTCTGCAATGATATTAACCTTGCCGAAGACCTCCTTGACCTTCTCGAAGATTGCGATTCCAGGACCATCCTCCCATGCGCCATGAATTGCAGTGGTCTCACCGAATGGGATCGCATAATATTGGTCAAAGCCACGGAAATGATCGACCCTCACCATGTCATACAGCTCAAAGCTGAACCGGATTCTCTTCATCCACCAGGAAAATCCTGTTTTTTTATGGTAATCCCACCGGTATAAGGGATTGCCCCATAACTGTCCCGTAGCAGAAAAAGCATCTGGTGGACATCCAGCTACTGCGACCGGCTGACATTCCTCATCAAATTGAAACAATTCCGGGTGAGCCCAGCTGTCCGCACTGTCAAATGCCACATAAATCGGAATATCACCGATGATCTGAATCTCCTTGCTATGGGCATATTCCTTCAACGCTTTCCACTGTTTTAAGAAAGTTACCTGCTGGAATTCGTAAAAGCAGATCTCATCTTCCAGTTCTTTCTGGTATCTGGCGACCGCTTCTGGTTTCCTCAGTTTGATATCCTCATCCCACTGACTCCAGCTCTTTTCGCCAAATGCTTTCTTTACTGCTGCGTAAAAGCAATAATCGATGGTTTCTGGACTTAATTCTTCCTCAAATTTCTCTTTTAGGGATTTTCCTGCTTCATTTTCCTCTTTTTCCAGCCGTTTTAGGCGATCATAAGCTTTGCGAAGCACCTGAAACCTGGTCTGATACACCGCTTCATAAGAGATCTCTTCTGGATTCTGACCGCAGTCCGCCTCCTGACATTCCGCTTCTGTAAGAAGCCCTTCCTCCTTCAACTGATCTAAATCAATAAAATAAGGATTTCCCGCAAATGCAGAGAAAGACTGATAGGGCGAATCTCCATATCCTGTAGGCCCCAGAGGCAGAATCTGCCAGTAATTCTGTCCTGCCTCCCATAACTGATCAATAAATTCATATGCCTCTTTTGAAAATGTACCAATTCCATACTTTGATGGAAGACTTGCAACGGGCAACAATACGCCACATGTTCTCATGCCCTGATCCTCCTTACTGTTGTTCTATACTCCCAGAATCTCTCTGCGTTCATGAGCAAGTAGCGAAGCGGATTGCGAATGTCCGCTTTACCAGATTTGAGTGCATCTGATAGAAAATCCAGCCGCTGAAAGATTCTGTCACTATTATCAGTGTAGCGAGGAATGGTTCTTTTGGCAAGTCTTTCTATGTATCAGTAATAAAAGTAACAGGAGAAGAAGCAATACCGGGAATAAAAAGATGGTGATCTTTAAAATCTGACGGATCAGTTCCTTCCAAAAGCTTTCTTCCATCATTTCTTTTTGTTCTTCCTCCGATGATCCTGTCTGGTCCATGGTGATCTCTGGCATCTTTTTGTATACCGCCTTCCAGGCGTATCCCGTTTCTGCCGGGAGCATGACCACATCCCCATAGATCACCTCACAGTCCGCCACATATTTTTCTCCTTCTGCTTCTGCTTTCCGGTACCAATACCCGTCTTCTCCAAGCCACGGTCCTCCTTCCCATCTGGTAGACGTGATTTTATAATATTTTGGAGATAATCCGGCCAGTTTTAACAGTTCCTTCCCATATGCTGCAAAAGGATCTCCTTCTTTGGCTCTCACCACCTGATCACCCAGATAATAGGCTTCTGCATCATATTGCTGGACAGTGATCGGGAGGGAAAATCCATCCATCCACCGCCAGTTGGTAAACTCTGCATCTTTGACCGGAAGTTCTGCTTCTGTCTCCACTCCCGTATCCTGATCCTTTACCCATGCATGATACGTTTCCGGAAGCTGTTCAGCCTGTTCTACCGCTGTGTACTGGACCGTTTCCTCCACTGCCTGTTCTTTCTGCGGAATTTCCTTCTTAATCTGCTCCAGACTTTGAAGTTCGTACCTGGCAGTTCCATACTGATAGATCTGGGCTGGGCGATATTTTTCACCGTAAGATTCCAAAAAGGCATCGCTGATGATCTGCAGCGTTTCTGGCTCAAAAGCATCCCCTTCTGAGTTTTCCTCTGCACCAGGCTTTTCCTGCAATTCTACGGTCTGTGATTCCTCCATTGGCTTTACAAGCTCCATGGTTTCCTGCTTCTGCTCCGCCTGCACTTCTATCCCCATAAAATCTCCATATGCAACCAGAAAGATCATCAGGAATACCGATATCAACAGAACCTTTCTTCGAAGCTTCTTACTTCTTCCCATTTTTCCGTTTCCTTTCCCATATCTGTTTCACAAACCAGAGCATCAGCAATGACGTACTGCCTGCAAAGACCAGAATCCATACCCATGGAATTTCTTCTTCCCCATAGCCAAGTCTTGGGATCTTCTGACCAGTGATACCTCCAAAGGTTCGTTTTCCTCCCTGATTTCGTCCCTTCCGGTATTCTACAAAAATCCTTCCTATCAGACGTTCTTCCTTTTCCGGCTGTTCTGGTGTCTCCTGTATGCTTTCCTGCTCAGTCTCTGGAATGGTTTCTGTCTCTTTTTCTTCCCGTTCCGGTCTGGTTGGACGGTCTGATCCGGTGGTCTCCTCCGGTCTGGTAGTCTCCTCCGGCCTGGTGGTCTCTTCCGGTTTGGTGGTTTCCTCCGGTTTGGTGGTTTCCTCCGGTTTGGTGGTCTCCTCCGGCCTGGTGGTCTCTTCCGGTCTGGTGGTTTCTTCCGGTTTGGTGGTTTCCTCCGGCTCTGTCGGTTTTTCTGGTTCTGTTGGCGTCTCCTTTTCTTTATTTTGAACAGTCAGTTCCACTAGTGCCATCTCTCCATTTTGGTAAGAATTCATCCCTGCTTTTCCTGAAAAATACCACTGATAGACCTGATCAGAGCACACATAACCATCTGGTGCCGTGATCTCCCGCAGTTCATAACGATACGGCTTTCTCGTTCCATCAGCCGCCAGATACGAAACTGGCAGTCCAACCGCCTCTACAATTCCCGAAGCATCTGTGATCATTTTTCTCTCTAATACCGGAGTTTCCGTCAATGACTGCCTGATTTGTACCGTTCCCAGTTGTACCGGTCCCAGTTGTACCTGCTCCGTCCCTATTGGCTCTGCCTGTGCCTGCTCCGCAAGCTCCTCTTTTCCCAGAAAACAGGTCCACAAGGACCATCCGCTCCATTCCGGTTGTTGAAATGCCTGCAGCTGGAATACTGCGCCTGCCAGTACTTCCCCATGTTCCCCTTCTTTTCTGATTTTTAGCTTTCCTTTCACCTCCTGATTCTCTAAAACCACCAATGTAAATTCCTGGTCCAGCTCATACGTGATCGAAACCGGCTCTGCCCTCGTGTAATAATCCGGGGCGATTTCTTCCGCCAGCCAGTAATCACCGCTTTCTAATCCGGTAATTTCATGAGGCCGGTAATCACCCTGCTGATAGCCTTCTGGAATGATTCCATTCAACTTCTCTAATTCCGAAAAACGGCCATCAGTGCCACTGATCCACCGTTCCACCAGAAATTCCGGCTTTGGATCGAATATTCCCGGTTCATCAGCCCGATATAAAACCAGCACAGCGCCTGGCTGCTGCTTTTTCTCTGTGCCTTCCCGCTTATCAATCCACAATTTTCCGGGTCTGTTTTCAATGCTATACTGTTGGACATCTCCCGTTTCCTCAATCGTGATCCAGGTATCCTCTACTTTCCGATATCCTTTAGGCGGTTTTTCTTCTACCAGACAGTACCTTGCCCCCACAGGGAGATATTCTATCCGGCGCATACCTTCTATTGTCAGCCACGCTGCCGCATAAGCATTGATCTTCGGCAGCTTCTGATAATCAAACTGGTACTCAAACTGACAGGTTTTCCGGTCGTCTGGCAAAGTCTGATGCACTTTTATGCGGATGATCTCTCCTTCATCAGTCCGAAACTTTAAAATCACCTGTTCTGGAAAATCTGTCTCTTCCTGCTCCTTGCCCAGCTGTTCCACATCCACACAAATAGCTTTATAAGCCTTTTTCTGGTATTCCCAGCCGACACTGGTTCCTTTCCTGGCTCCATAAATCTGATACATCTCCTCAAATTCCGGAATAAATTCCCGGAATCGTTTCCCATCATCCGTGGTAAACGTATATACCGGAGACTGGCGCTGGTTCCCTGTGTATAGTGAAAATACTGCCCCATTTAAGAGGACTTCCTTTCCTCCTGTCTTCTCATATTTCCGGATCTGGATCCTGGTATGATCGTCTGCCATGGTAACCTGTTGTACTGTCTTCTTCATCTTTACTTCAATCTCCATCGGCTTTGCAGTCACAAATCCAGCTGGTGTTTTCAATTCCTCCAAAAGGAAAGTCCCTGCTGCCAAAGGGGTTAAGAGCCTCGGTGTTTTTCCAGTTGTCCATCGGGCGACTTCTTTCTTTTTGATTTCCAATCCCTGTTTTTCCAACTGATATAACACCAAAAGCGCCTGTTCCACTTGATCATAGCTATATTCTGACGTCAAAATGCTTTCTTCTGCGATTTTTTCTGCTTTTCCCTCTGCATTTTTCTTCGTCATTTCCAGCACATTTCTAGTCAGTCCCGGCGGCGCATCTAATTTTTCAATCTGGACTTTGATGGTCTCATCTTCCATTTCTGTTTTCTGCAGATTCCTTGTCTCACCAACCCATACCGCCACTGGGAAACCTTTCACAAATCCATCCGGGACTTTCCGTTCCTCCAGAATATAACAGCCTGCAGGAATCCTCTTTAAACGGTCTGCCTGTCCATCTGTCATCCCATGGTCAAACGGATCATTGGGACTTTTTTCTGACGTGATCCAGATGTTTTCCAACACATAACCTTCTCCCTGCCGATGCCAGAGACTGCCCTCCTCATACAGCTCTTTCCCTTCTTTCTTCTGGTAAACATTCTGGTTAAAAGCCGGTAAATGATCCGAAATTTTCTGCCGCACCAGCTCCCCGTCCCGGTCATAAAGATCCGTTGTTTTTCCATACCGTTCCTGACTTTTCTGATAGTAAACAGGTAGTCCATGGGTATCCAGAATAGGATTCACACGTTTTAGAAAAGCTCCATTGTTTTTATCCTTCAATTCTTCTCCATGTAAGCTCTGTCCTTTCTGATTCTGCCTTAAGGTCTGTTCCTGATGACTGTTTTCCCCATGTTCTGACTTCCAGCTTCCAGTTAAATAACCTGATTCTCCTTCCGCAGAATCACTCTGATACTCTCCTACTGTCGCTGGCCGTTCTGTCCGGATTTTATCTCTGGCAATTACATGCCCATAAGCATCTTTTGCCACATTTACCGGCCACACCAGGATCTTCTTTTTCCCTTTTCCAGTACCCGAAATTCCTGCAAGCTGATCGAAGCTGCCGTTGGTTCCATCAAAATCTTTCACAAGATACGCCATTCCTGTCACCGGATCAACCAGAGAATCCCGCAGCCCATCCTGATCCAGGTGATAAATATGGGTTCCCTTTGCCACCTGGAACATCTGATTAACAGAAGAATATCTCGCCTTGGTCAGATCTCCTCCGTTCAGTTCCAGATACCGCTTGCCATCCCGGATGGCGTAAAGAGAATGTTCCGGGCTTTCATCATCCCACAGATACTCCGTCAGACGCAGACCCGCCAGATCATAATACAAAATATCCGTATCCGGCCGTTCCACTTCTCCTGCATCCCACATTTCTTTTTCGCCATCTGTCCGCAGACCATAAACGGTCTTAGAACCCGCATAACCCTGTTTTACATACATTCTTGTCACATTTCCCATTCCATTTCGCAAAACCGTCACACCCTCATAACTGTAATCCTCTGTGTCTCCGGAAGGAGTGATCTCAATGGCATCATAAAGCGCCATTTCCGCGCCTTTTATATAAGGATGTTTCTCCGAATTGCTCCACTTTTTTACTTCCAGCTGGATTGGTGCATTTTCCACATAAATCCTGGCATTGGAACCGTATATCGCCCCCTGGATCTGCTGTTCCATATCTCCTTCCTGATAATAAGTGACCTTATCAGAATAGATTTCCACTGCAATCGGACGGCACCGGACATATCCCGCTGGTGCTTTTATTTCTGCGATCACATACACGCCAGCACCTAATGCATCTGGCAGTTCTGCATAGCCAACCGTCTGCTGTCCGGTTTTCGTGGGAGTTTCCATTCCATCATTGTATTCTTTCTGCATCTGTCCATTCCGCACCGTCGCATAGGCAGACTGATCCTGTAAAATGATCTGATCCTTTTCCTCACACATAGGTGTTCCTGCTGCCACCTCACCGCTGAAAAGTTCATCCTCATCCACCACTTTTCCAAATAATCGTCTCCATAAGCTTCCCTGTCTCTTCACTGGCCGGATATTCTCCGCTCCCATGGCGGTCAGAAACTCCTGACTTCCTGTAATCATAGTCTTCTTTTCATAAAACAACACCGCCCCCTGTCCATCTGCTGTCTCCTGGCGTTTTCCACGGTAGATCCGGAAAATGGCATCATCGTGAAGAAGATTCTCATGGGTCTGGGAATCCAGCTTTTCTATGCGGAGACCGATTGTATAAAACTGATCTCGAAAGACACCAACTGCATAACCAGACAAAGCTGTCCCTTTCTGTCCCCGGACCGGTTCTGTCACTGTATAAGGAACCAGCATAGGCGCATAGATCCCGGCCTCTGCTTTTAGAGAGCCCTGCATGGTTCTGGTTCCATCTGGCAGAATTCCTGCCGCTTCTGATTCGGAACTATAACAGTAAACTCCAGAGATTTTCTTTCTTCCGCTCTGGTTTTCCGAGATGTAGTAGGGATTTGCATAACCTGGCAGATATGGATTTTCTGAACTTTTCCGGACATCGTCCCCATTATAGTAATTCTTGTATGGACGATACTCCGATTGAGTTAACATAAAATAGCCTTTCTCTTGGATTTTGCCGGTTGTCAATCCATACGGATACACCTGAAAATCACCTGAATGGCTATGCGCCTGAACCACCTTCTGCTCTTCTCCAAAGCGGATCTGATACCGGCTTTCCATCAGCGCTGTTCCCATTTTCATGTCATACCGATAAAATGGATCATAAGCTCCAGCCTTATGATTCTTTATGTCAACTGCGTTCTTCTCATAAACAGACGGCACGATGATCTCCTTAGGTTCGTCAATCTCATAATGCTTGTTCGCAAAATCCTGAAGCTCATCATATTTGGGCTGTTGTTCTGCTGCCACATACACACCATAAGGCAGATAGGCAGAAATTCCAAAATAATATCCTTCCGATTCATCGCCAAAGTTCTCATCACAACAAAGAGTATCCGGGTCCTGGTCCTTTCCACCTGCAGCATCCGGCTCCCAGGCCACTGCATAAATCTCATCCAGATCGTAGGCGAAAAATGGTTTCAGATAATTCTGCGCCTTCTGAATGGCCTCCCACAACGCCAGATCCAGCAGCTCATCAGAATATGCGGAAGATTCTTTTCCTTCAATTTCCCCGCTTTCCTCCTTTTCCCTGGTCAATTTTCTGACCTCATCATCCAGATACCAGTCGATGGCAAACTGTCTGACCATATCTGACACCTTTGCATTTTCCAGGGTTTCCTGCCGCCGGTTCACCAGATTTCCAATGGGACGCGCAGAGGTGTAGGTCGGGGCATGATCGTCCCACAGATCCTGATTGGCCACCCGGATGGCAGCAAAAAACTTCTCATAATTCGGTGTGTTTCCATTGCGTTCCAAAACAGCCGTATATCCCGGACCCTGCACTTTCTGGATCATGCCATCCGGACCATAGCTGTACAAGCTTTCGTTGGCAATCACTGCTGCATAAGAATTCTTCTGGATCGGCTGCTGGCGATGAAGCACCCTGGTATGAATCCTTGGAACCAGTCCCGGATATTTTTCTTTCTCTTCCAGAATCGAAATAGGATTTCCCTTCTGATCCACCCAGCAAACTTCTCCTGCTTCATCCCGATAAAGGCTTTCCAGATTGGATTTCAGATAGATTTTGAAGCGGAATCCCGGCAATTTTCCTTCTCCCGGAGTCTGGTCTCCATACTCTTTTGCATTTTTCCGATTTTGAATCGTCTTCACGATCTGAACCTTCTGTTGGATGATCCGCTCCTGCAGATTAACAGGATTTTTTCTGGTATTTTCTTCACTTCCCGGACGCCCTTCTCCGTCCTGCCATGGGCTGTCCTGTCCCGGATAACAAAGCTTCTGGAATTTCACATAGCTTCCTGTCTGTTCTGCTCCAGCTTCTGCCTGCCGGTACGCCTTTACATAAGCACCCCTGAAATCCCGGTAATAGGCGCCGCTCCCGATGACATCTCCTGTCTTCCAGCCGCTATTTTGCCGGACAAGATCTGCCGAAGACAGTGTGATCAATCGCTCCGGAACCACCAGGCGCAGTTCCTGTTCCAATGGTTCTTTCTCATCCGTAAGCCGGTTTCCAAACTGATCTGTGTAAGCACCTGCCACATGAACGAACTGTTTTCCACCAATACTCTGCAGCGGAAGCTCTCTCCATACCTTCTCTTCCCTTGTCATGGTCACAGTTCTGGTGTCCTGGCGCCACTGGGTTTTGGGAATTCTCTGTCCACTAACATCCAATGGCACCTCTCCCACCTGGTAAAAACAGGTCTCCCGGACCATATTCGGAATGATCTGCCCACTTCCATCAGCCTGACTGTCTGGAATCAGGAGCGCCGAATAATAACTGATTCCTGATTCCGAGGTCTGTACTGTCATTTCCGAAAATGTACCGAAGTTCTCCCCATCTGTCTGGGAATAATAGGCATAAACGTACCTTGGGTTTTCCTTCGGATCATCAGGAACATACTCCAACCGATGATAAACACCAACACTTCCCCCCGGCTCCATAACCCCGTAATTTTCTGGATTTCCAATGACAGACCGATACAACGTGATCTCGTAATGGTCTTTCGATTCTCTCACCTGCTCCAGACCACCATAAGACAGACCTGGATTATCCTCATAATCATCTAAGACCGCCCATAATGCCTCTTCCACCGTTACACGGGTTCCATCCACAAACTTTGGAAGCTGCACCTTCTGGACCGGGCTTCCATATGTAATTTCCGTTCCATGCTTTCCCCGGTCATAGATTCCCCGGTCTACAGTAGAATACCGTCCATTTTCCGAAGGTGTCCGATAGCCATTAGCCCGCAGTGCCGCTTCCAGTTTTGCTTTGAAAAACGCTTCAGAACCTATGGTAAATGGTTTCTCCAGCATTTCTGCCACCTGGTCTTCATCCATGGAAGATACCGCCGATTTGATCACCTCTTCCGTCTGTTCCCGGTCGATCTCTTTTTCAGATACGATCTTAAAATCACGGATACGGAGATTTGCCGATTTTTCCTGCACTTCTATGGAACCATCGGCCTTGTAACGGATATATTTCCCTTCTTCTCCCGGTTCTACCGTCACAAAAACAGGATTTCCATCTACATCCATAACCGGACGCTCTTGATAATCCCCATATGGAACCTGCGCTTCCACCGTTTTTTCTCCAGCCTCCGCCCGGTAAACCTTCGTATCGGCCGGCAGATTTCCTAATAACACATCAAATCCTGCCTCCCCTGTCTTCTCTGACTGCACCATGAAAAAAAGTTCATTATAATCGGGATCATCATAGGAACCAGTCGGATGTTCTGATGGCCGGACTTCATAAAACAGATTTCTTGTCACCACACCATAGCCTTCTCCCTGATTTTCCTGCTCCTCCTGCCCAAAGGTCTGACCTGCATTGGTGATCCCCTGATTTTTATTAGAAACAGAAAGTTCATAGCCTTCTGACCGGGTCAATTCCTTGATAAAATAGTCACCAAGAAATAACGGCCGTCCAATCCAGCAATTTCCATTTTCTGATTCTAAATCGATATAACTTCGTACTTGCCCTCGATCTCCTGTATAGTCATCCACGGTTTCATTTTTTGTATACAGATTTTTCGGTGATCGGTCCGCAAATCCATTTTTGTTTTTCTGGATTTTTCCGGCTTCATAATCATAGACATAACCGGGTGCCTCCGTGTTGACCAGAAAAGACGCGTCCCCATACTTGTCCGTTGCAGCCACTGCCACCAGATTTCCTTTTTCATACACAATTCCCGTCTTTCCATCGGGATGCCGGATCTCTTCCGCTGCGAACAGACCATAAACCGCCCCTTCCAGCACAGCGTCTGCCTGCACTTCCCCATAAGAGTCAAATCCAGGATGATCTTCTTCCCCCTGTTCTAACATCATATCCCGCTTGTTGATATGGATCTCACCTTCTGTCCGGTGGTCATATACCCGGAATGCATTTTCCTCTCCGTCCTGGTTATTACAGTGACTGTACTGATCCGAAGGACCTTGTGGCTGAATGTCACCGACACTTTCTCTGGCTAATGCCTCCTCATAGGCTTTCTCGAACAGATCCGTACCTCCAATGCCATTTGCGTCAACGTCTTCCAGGTCATCTCCGGACTTGACAGTAATGGTACGTTCCGCATCTGATCGTGTGGCGCGTCCCGCATCTGATCGTGTGGCGCGTCTCGCATCTGATGGTGTGGCGCGTCTCGCATCTGATGGTGTGGCACATCCCGCATCTGATCGTGTGGCGCGTCCCGCATCACTTGGCGTTGCTTTCTCTGCTGACGACGGGGTTGCCAGGTTTTCTTGCGCAGCATTTCTTCGCAAAACCTCCAGCACCTTCTCCGGCCATTTGATAACCTGCGGCTGGTACTGGAAAGTACTGGCTTCTTCCACCGGATAATACTGTTTTTCCATCTTTACCACCGCCGCCTGTTCCGTTTTCGCAATTCTGGAACTGAGACTGGCTGTGATCTGCCCGCTGTATTCTCCTGTAAATTGGGCATTGGCGCCATGCTCTGAAGAATCGGTCCGAATAATCTCAATAGGGATGTCATCCTGATGTTTTCCATGAAGCACATAGCCATCTCTGGCCTGTTCTTCCTGAAAGGCATAGCTGTACCGCAGTGAGATAAATGCCTCATATGTCTCTTCTGCATCTGCCTGGCATCCCGACTGGGCAAAAGCCACCTCTCCAGAAGCAGACGCATCTGCCCCGTCATTTATCCAATGAAAATGAACTCCTGGATACTGATCCGCATAGTCCTCACAGGCTTCTACACATGCCTGCCAATCCTCCTGCAAACGTTCATTTTCCTCCTCTGCTTCATCAATCTCGTCCTGATTCGATACCTCTCCATTTTCATCAGTCTCTTCCTCTGGAATTTCAGCCAGCACTGGTTCTGGATGCCCATCACAAAATGTCTTTTCATAATGATATCCATGATTGACCGTCTGACGGATCTTCCCATCATCTCCTGTATGTAAAGAGGAAATGAACCGGAATCCGTCCCAGCTAACCGTATCATCCTTATGATAGCTGAGATATGGATCTCCACCACGACAGATCACTCCATAACCATCTTCATCCTGAATCTGATCCTGATCATCAAAGCGCTCATACAAGCGGAAAATAGACCCTTCCAATGGTTTTCCCGTTTCATAATCATACTTATAAAGCTGGACATTATAATTCGTTTCCCAGTCCTCTTCATGACGATAAATCTGAAAATCCAGAGCCCCTTCTGTTTCACCGGAGCTCCCACCGCCAACTGCCGCATAGTAGCTGGCCTGTCCCAGATCCATCTTCTCCTGGATATCCAGAAAAATACACCGTTGGTGACCTTCTAACGGAACATTTCCACCGGCTACATGCTTGTGGGTTCCAGAACACTGGATACACTGCCATAATTCCAGGGTATCCTCATATAATTCTTCCGCTGACTGGTATCCACCGCCTGCTCCGGCTCCATACGTCGTTCCAGCTGTATCAAACATGATCCGAAGACTAGAAGCCGAATCTGTCGTATGAAACCGGATCATGGTATCCGTCTTTTCATAACTCCAGCCAGTGGGAATGGACGAGGTATATTCCGATCCATTCCAAAATTTCAGTGGAACTGTACGGATAAAATCCCGGTCCTTCCCACCTGGATCAAAGGAAATGGACAACGTCTCCGGGTCAATCGCATATGGGTTCCCGCTGGATGTATGTCCTTCCAGCACCACGGGACCTGCACCGATCGTTCCATTGCCTGAATTTCCAGAATCAGAGCCTCCGCCCATCAGTCCGGCTAATGCCAGATACTCTTCTCCATGCGCCACTGCAAAATCCAGCCAGGCATATTTTTTCCTGGTAGAAGACAGATGCAATAACGTTCCTAAATCACTCTGTGTTACCGCTGGCGACAAGATCCGGAGACCATGATCCGCTGCTTTCTCATTGATCTGCTGATAACACTTGTTGATGGTAGGCATATTTCCAAAACTGGCCTCCATAGACAATGCCGCCCAGAAAAGCAGTGCTGTCTCCGTACCAGAAAGCCCAGCCGAAGGCGCAAATGCCTGGTACAGGTCCCCATCCGCGCCATGTCCATTCGCTGCAATTCCACTGTGATCAATGCAGTAATAATGCCAGGTAGAGCTCCAGTAAGTGTCCGTATTCCCCAGATGATCAGATCTGGCCTCTGTCTGCATGGAAAACGGAAAATGACCAGATGAGAGGAGAAGGGTGATGGACAGGATCCCTGCCAGTACTCTTTTTCCATTTTGGTTCTTACATAAATTTTCTTTCATCCTCTCATTCCTGTCCTACTCTGCTATCCAGATCCATATCTGAATACAATGCCCGTAATTCCTCATCCGACAAGTTTGTATACAACTTTCGGTAATACTCAAACCAGGTGATTTCTCCTGCAAACAGCCTTGCGTCCCAATTTTTCTCTTCTTCCCGCTGCTTCTGCTGCTGTTGGTATTCACTGCTCTTCTGACATTCCCGCTCATACCGATGGTATTCGGTATCAAAATCCACTGGATAAACAGCCTTTTCCACTGGCGTTCCATTCGTTGTATCGATGCTTCCGTCCACTGCCATCCACTGACCATTTACCTTTACCATGGCAGACCGATGAAGATAGGAGTGATCGTAGGTTACCGCCTCCAATCCCATAAATTGGGCAATCCGCCTGATATCTGCAGCATAATTTTTACAAAGTCCTTTGCCCATATTCAGTACAGAAAATGCATATGCCGTTTCACCATTCTGGCCAGCTTCTCCCGTATTCCCATGTCTTCCAACAGACAGACGGTCATACATCAGCCAGAAACGCTGTTCCTCTGTCTTGTGGATCCAGTCAGACTCCTTTAAAAATTTCCGGATCCCCGGAAGATCCTCTGGATAACTGGATTTTAAATTACCATCGGGTGCTGGCGTCAGGCTATATGCCTCGCCTGGCCGATACACATACTGCCACAGATAGTATTCCGGGTCTGTAATTCCAAGATCTGCCGGTGTTTTTGCCGCACCCTGATCTCCTTCTGCTGCAGCTCCTCCCTCTGACCTTCCTCCATTCTCCACATGTGCTGCCTCTCCAGGTCCCTTAGCCCCCGCCCATGCAGGAAATGCAAGAACCATTGACATCAACACCACAGCACACAAAATATAACTTTTTTCCATCCTTCCGCCATCCTTTCATTTTTATAACTCTATTAGAGATATTATTTTGTTACTGTACCTCCCGCAATGCCCCTCTGGTTCCATTGGATTCTTCCTGAAAATAATAGGATCTTCCATCGATCGTATGCCACCCAGTCACCATGCGTCCCTGGGTTCCGTCAGAAACAGGGCTTAAATAATAGCGGTTTCCGTCCTTGTCTGTAAACCATCCAGTCACCATAAATCCGTCCTTGTCAAATCGGAACCAGTCAAATGCGCTCTGCCCTTTCGAAGTATCAGCATATGGATTATGTACTGCCGCCCATTCATTGACATAAGTCCGTTTCTGATCCGTAAATAACCATTTTCCCGCGGCATTCTGAATCCATTTTCCCGTCACTACATAGGACGGAAGCACAGAGGATGTGGCGTTTTTTGTTCCACTGACTGTGGTTCCGGAAGAAGACCTGGTGGAAGAACCTCCCGATGATCCTCTGGAAGAACCACCCGTGCTGCTCCGGATCGGCTGCACCTGATTCTCAACGGTTAACTTTAAGGTTACCGGGATCTTCGCTTCCAATCCCTGATCCACCGTTTTCGCAGTCAGCCAGATGGTTTTCCGATCCTCTTTCACTGCTCCGTAAGCCGTACCGTCTAATAACTCCGTGATCCACAAAGCCTCCGGTTTTGGACTTAATTTTCCACTGGAATCTACGGATATACACTGGTCATCCGACAGACTCCACTGCACCTGGTCATGGTATCCTTCTGGTCGTTCATCCACAGAAAACACTGGTTTTACGATACCTGCTGCCTGGATTGGTTCAAATCCCTGGTTTACCCTTACCGGCGCATATCTGGTTCCCGTTTTCTTCACATGAAGATCAAAGGAAATCTGTCCAGGAGTAATCGCCACAGACTCTGGATGGACCACCGTCTGGTCCAGGGTTCTGAAATTCACCGTAACCTGGCACTGAGCCGTGATCACGCCATGGGTCTGGTCCTCTGAAGTTGCAGTCACTGTCTCGCTATAAGAAGCGCCTCCGACCCGTTTTCCATACGGATCTTCCTGCCATTTCTGGTCATCTGCATTGACCACATTCTGGATCCATGCGGGATGTTCCTGTCCTTTTTCATCATACCGGACAGTTACCTTACACTCTTCCCCATGAGTCCCCATGCTGGAAAGTCTCAGATTCTTTCCATTTTCCTGGTCCTTCCAGGTTACATTCTGGTAAAATGGCTGCTCCGGGATCAATGACGCTGATAACACCGTGTCTCCCGTACACAGATATTTCTCCTGCGGTGCTTTCCGGTCCCCACTCAATACCCTGGTAATGGTAAAATTCAGATTTCTCTTATTTAAATCCAGTCCTTCCACCCGTCTGGTGGTCTGATCCTTGATCTGGAATGTGACATGAACCCGGCAATTTCCGTATACCGGCTGATTTCCCACCGAATAATCCGGATCCGTCATGGCGGTCACAACACCACTTGTCTTATAAATCGTTGCTGAAATCGGCTCCTGATACTGACTGTCTGCCTGAGCCTTGATCTGCTTCTTTAGAATGTTTTGAATAAAAGAACTGCTGATTCTTGGAATGATCCGGGCATCCTCTGTCGTGTAGCCCTCTTCCGCCGCCAGCTGCAAAAGATCCGCGTCATCCACCATCCACTTCATGGTTCTGGAAATGGTATCTCCCGCGCTGTTATGTTCCCCATGTATCCGTACTGGCTGGATCTCCACCGACTGATCCGGCACATCATTCAGATATCTGGCGATCAGAACCCCTTCCCCTGTCCGCACCTCGGTACAAACATCCGGATTTTTCCGATCACCGCTGCGGGTCTGCACTACGTGAAAGGTCATATCCGAAGGAGTGATCTGAATTCTCGTGGTGACCTTCTGATAACGGACATTGATCTCTGTATCACGGGACGGCATCTGAAAGGTATAACTTCCACCGGATACATAATTCATAGGCTGGATCTGACCGTTGTCATCCAGGTAGGTCGGCGGCAGAACGCCTCCCGGCTCTTTCTCATCCACTACCATCTGGTAGCGGTTTTCCTCGTCATTTTTCGGCGCAGTCACCACAGTCACTGCCACACCCGGCGCCACCGCCGCCACATGGTCCTTGTCAATGGAACGATAATAGGACTGATTGGAACCTGGCATAGCTGTCAGCACCGCCACATCTGTATCATAGGTTCCGTTGCTGTTTCTGGCATCGATCCGCGGCACAGACAGCAGATAGCCCTCTACCGGCTCTCCCTGATATCCCGGTGCAAAATGATCCAGCCGGAAACGTAAGTCCTCTGCCGCTCCTGACGCAGAAAATTCATTGCCCAGCCGTCTGGTGATGATGGACCGGATTCCATCCTCCAGTTCCTCATAAAAATATCGTTCCGGATTCCGTTTTTCCATCTCCCCGGAAATCGTGGTATAACGGGTCTCATGATCCGTCCAATAGCCTATATGGGCATTTTCCATGAAAATGTTATCCCCATCAATAACAGAACCGAATACATGCTTCGCTTTTGACGCGGAATTGGTAAATAAATACGCCAGGTTATCACCCTTTTCAATTCCATAGGTAAATACATCCGCCCAGTCTCTGGTTCCCACAAAGGTTCCTTCTCTGGCTGCCGTTCCCTGATAGGTCCGGGCCACCTCGCCAGCCATCCGGGCCATCACGATACTTCCGCCCTGATATTTTCCGACAATTCCACCTGCTGCGCGGGAACCATTTCCTCCGATGGTTCCATTGACGTAGGAATTGTAAAGATTTGCATCTTCCATTACGCCAACCATGCCGCCTACATAGCCTTTGCCCCTGATCCGGTCTGCGGTTCCATTCTGGGTGCTTACCAGACAATCCACCAGATCTGCTTCCTTTGCTGCTCCTGCGATTCCGCCGGTAAAACTGTCCTGGCCTTCCGAATTGACTACCACATTTTCTGCCCTGCAGTTTTCCACGGTTACACGTTCTCCATCACCTTCCAAAACCGCCGCCAGGCCACCTGCATTTCCTGTCTCTCCGTGGACAAAGCCGGATACTTTTACGTTGTAGATCACTGCGTTTCCTGTAATTCTGCCCGCTAAAATACCCAGATTCCCTTCTCCACTGATATTCGCTGCCTTGATCTCCAGATTTTTGACGGTTCCTCCGTCAATCCAGCCAAACAGACCGGCATTGACCAGCTTCCTGGACGCATCTGCGATTTTCAATCCCTTGATCGTATGGCCTGCCCCGTCGAATGTCCCCCGGAACCCACAGGTGATCTCCCCATCCATCTCTTCTGCATTCTGATACCAGCCGATAGGATTCCAACTTCCGTGATTCAGATTTAGTCCACCAAGATCCAGATCCCTGGTCAGTTCAAAAAATTGTCCCTCATAGGAGTTACCTTCCGCCACGGATCTGGAAAATCCCAGTAGACGGGACAGAGAATTGATCTGGTATGGCGCTTCTTCTGTGCCATCTCCCGGAAAATCCATGGTTTCAGGCCAGTTTTCCCATAAATTACCTGGTGATCCCAGCAGGCTGATGGATGCAATCCGTTCCGCCTGAGCCGGAGTCGCTTTCTCTAGTGTCGCTTTCTCCCCATCTATCCATGCACCATCATCTGGCAGCACACTCGCATCAGAAGCCGTGGCTCTTTCCCACGTCATTCCCTCCGAAACTTCCACATGTTTTATCTCCGCTCTCACCGGGATTCCCACACCCACACATTGCGCCAGCAGGCTTCCTGCTGCCAGCACCGCAATCTTCTGATTCCGTTTCCAATGATTTTGTTTTCTCACGCTTCTCCCTCTCTTTCTTTTATGTTTAAGTCGAACGTCCGTATCTTCACCATTCCCTTTTGGGTCCCATATCTGTTCCATACCTATCGGCTCGCTGCCTGGGTCACCACAAATGCCGGACGTATCCCACAGGTATCTCCCACATCCACCGGCGCTATGCATCCTTTGACCAGATCCACAGCATATGCCTGTCCCGTGCCTTCACTGCCCTCTCTTCCCATGGCAGTTCTCAGCCAATATCTGGTAGATGCCGGGCGCAGCCATTCCATTCCACTAAATTTCCAAAGTTCATCCCGGTACCGGATGGCTTCTTCCACCGACAACAAAAATACCCGGTCTGTCATCTGCTGGTAGCTGCTTGGATGGGCAGTCAGATCCTGTTCCGAAAATTGCTCAAAACTCCGTTCTTTCGTCTGACCTGTATAGGTATAAGTCCGTCCTGTACGGACATTCTTCATCTGATACCCTTGTTCTTCCCATTCTTTGGCCACCTGTCCAAGATACTCACGCACCGCAGAGTATTTGTACTCCTCATTTCTCCCAAAAGCCTCAATCGGACCTTTATGATACACATACCCATAACTGCCATCTTCCAGTTTTTCATAAGCAGAGCAGGAGCCATAGTCCCATGGAATCACCTGATCGCACAAAAACAGCGCTCCCGCCTGACCTGAATCCCCTGCACCATAATAATTCTGGTCAATACAACGAAATGCAAAGAATTTCCCATCAATTTCCCTGCTGATCCGATCTCCGATCTTCCAGTAGCGAATATCGTCTGCTGAACCAGATGGCAGTTCTTCTATACTCTCAGAGCCTTCCTGATTCCCAGAACCTTCAAAATCCTTCCATTTCACCGCAAACCGCATGGTTTGAAGCCATTCTCCCTGAAACCATTCTGTCCTTTCCAACGAAACTGAGTATTCCAGCGAATCCCCATAAAAATTTTTCAGAACGGTTCCCTCCGGCACATAATTTCTCCCTGTCACATAAAACACAGCTGCCGTATCGCCATCACGTAAGCATTGTCCGGCTGCTGACAAGATCTCCCTGTCATTTTCCAGACGATTTTCCACCACATGCTCGTAGGCACAGGTATTACAGGACGCAAACATAAACATTCCCTCTTCCATATGAAATTTAAAATCAATTGAATCCGCAGCGAACGCGCCGCTTTTGAAACTTAGAATAACCTTATGAGACAGATGTCTCTGCAGAAATGAACTTCTGCGACTTATCTTTAGAATTGATGCAACTATTTGTATCTGTTATACTATCATGAATCCGTCCTGGCGTAAAGCCCCAAAAAGAAAATCTTGTAAAATAATTCCAGCAATGAAGCCATGCACAATTCTCGTCATCTTTATCCAATCTTAATACGCCGCAAACATTCCTTATCCATTCTTAAAATCTCCGGTTGTATAATTTTTTTATCAAAACTGATAAGGAGCTGCTTTTTATGCCAGAGGAAATCATTCGTCGAAAGCGCCGCCTTTCGTCTTGCCAAATTATTATATTAGGTTTTGCCGGAGTCATTTTGCTGGGGACGTTGCTGCTGATGCTGCCGATTTCCACAACAGCCAGAAACGTAACGCCTTTCAATGAAGCGCTATTTACTGCGACCTCTGCCGTCTGTGTAACGGGGCTTGTGGTACAGGATACCGGAAGCTATTGGTCAGTCTTCGGGCAAGTTGTCATTTTAGGGCTAATCCAGATCGGAGGTCTTGGCGTTGTGACTGTTGCGGCATCATTTGCACTGCTGTCCGGGCGAAAAATCTCTCTGATGCAGCGCAGCACCATGCAGGATGCCATCTCAGCACCAAAAGTTGGTGGGATCGTTCGGCTGACGCGTTTTATCCTGCGTGGGACATTTCTGATTGAACTGCTGGGCGCACTTGCTATGCTGCCGGTGTTTTGCCGTGATTATAGATTACGCGGTGTCTGGATGGCGGTGTTTCATTCCATATCTGCCTTTTGTAATGCCGGATTTGACATTTTGGGTACAAAAAACAATCTTTATCCATCCCTCACTGGCTACGCAGGCTCTCTGCTAATCAATATCACAATTATGTTGCTGATCGTAGTCGGCGGCATCGGCTTTCTGACTTGGGATGACATTTGCAAAAACAAATGGCAGTTTCATCGCTATCGGATGCAGAGCAAGGTGATACTCGTCACGACATGTCTTCTTATTGTTCTGCCCGCCACATTTTTCTTTTTTGCAGACTTTTCTGCACTGCCTGCAGAAAATCGGTTGCTGGCATCCTTTTTTCAGTCCATCACGCCAAGGACAGCGGGCTTCAACACAGTAAATCTCTCTGCGATGTCCAGTGCGTCGCAGGGTGTAATAATCCTGCTGATGCTCATTGGAGGCTCACCTGGCTCTACGGCGGGCGGCATGAAAACAACAACGCTGGCTGTCCTGCTTGCCAATGCTGCCGCGACCTTCCGCCAGCGTGAGAGTGCTCAATTTTTCGGGCGCAGAGTCGATTGCAATGCCGTCAAGACCGCTGCGACGATTCTGACGATGTACCTTACACTGTTCTTTGGCGGTGCTGTCTTTATCAGCGCGTATGAAAGCCTGCCATTTTCTGCGTGCCTGTATGAAACGGCGTCGGCGGTAGGCACAGTAGGACTGACACTGGGTATTACACCGCAGCTGCATATTCCCTCACAAATGGTACTGATTGCACTCATGTATCTGGGCAGGGTCGGTGGTCTTACCCTTATTTATGCGGCACTATCCGGCAAAAAAGCGAGTATTGCGAAGTTGCCGCTTGAAAAAATCACGATTGGATAAGAGGAGGAGAAAATTCCTATGAAAAACATTTTACTGGTTGGAGCAGGTCGCTTCGGGCGGCATATCGCCATGCAGCTTTCTCAGCTGGGTCATCAGATCATGGCGGTCGATACAAACGAGGAACGAATCAATGATGTACTGCCGTATGTCACCAACGCACAAATCGGCGACAGCACAAACGCGGAGTTTCTTCGTTCTCTTGGTATCGGAAATTTTGATGTCTGCCTCGTGACCATTGGCGGCAGCTTTCAGAACTCGCTGGAAACAACATCACTTCTGAAAGAGTTGGGCGCAAAGTGTGTGGTGTCGCGTGCCGAACGTGATGTGCAGGCGAAGTTTCTGCTTCGCAACGGTGCCGACCATGTGGTCTACCCAGAAAAACAGGTGGCAAAATGGGCAGCAATCCGCTATACAGCCGATCATATTTTCGATTATATAGAGATTGACGATCAGCACGCTATTTTTGAAGTAGAAATTCCGGAGGAATGGATCGGCAAAAGCATTGGAGAGCTGGATATCCGCAGAAAGTTTGGTATCAATATTCTTGGTATCAAGCATTCGGGAAAAACCGATGTTTCTATCACACCGGACACGGTGCTGTCACAAAAGACGACTATCTTAGCATTAGGTGAGTACAAAGCGCTGCAAAAGTGCTTCCGAATCTGAACAGGCGGTGAGACCATATGACAGATGTTGTTTTGATCGTTGGGACATCTCTAATGTTCCTGTTTGGCTGGTTTCTGATGAAGCAGCTGGATTTTATTCTGGACGAAAATCAAAAGAGAATCAAAAAAGCGTCCGAACAACAGCAGCCTGAACCGTGTGTGCATCTTGGCGAAGATATTTCTCCTGACAAGTTTGAGGAAACGCTTTCCCGTTTTCACAGCAATCATGCCCATGTAAAAATCATAATCTATGATTCAGAGCAAATTTCCTTCCTGGACAACGAATCTGGTTGGATACGGTAGAAACAGCCTCATTTTGGTGTTATACTATTATAAGAGAGGCGGTGAAATGGTGAAAAATACAGAAAACGAACTGTCAAAAGATCATATTTTGGTGTGCCTGTCTTCGTCTCCATCCAATGAACGCATTGTGCGGATGGCGGGAAAAATGGCGCAGGCATTTTGTGGAAGCCTTACTGCACTCTATGTACAGACGCCTGGAGATACTGTGATGAATACAGCAGACATGTCACGTTTACAGGCAAATATGCGTCTTGCGCAGCAACTCGGCGCAGAGATCGTCACAACACATGGGGAAGACGTACCAACACAGATTGCAGAATATGCACTGCTCTCCGATGTAACTAAAATCGTAATCGGGCGAAGCGGTGTGCAACGGCCGCATTTCTGGAGCGAACCGACGCTGACGGAACGACTCATTGCGCTGGCTCCAGATGTGGACATTTATATCATTCCGGACGTGGAAGCCTATAAGAGCTATCGCAGGAAGCGGCTGATTTCCATCCGCCCAGCATTTCCGACTGCCCTGGAACTGCTTTTGACTGTCGGGATTCTGGTCGCTGCAACGATCATCGGGTGGGGCTTTCTACGGCTTGGTTTTGCAAATGCCAATATCATCATGGTTTACCTGTTAGGCGTGCTTCTGACCTCCACTTTTACCAGCGGATATACCTGTGGCGTACTGTCCGCTTTTTTGAGCGTCATCCTGTTCAATTATTTTCTGACGGAACCCCGGCTGTCTTTGGCAGCCTATGGAAGCAAATATCCCATAACCTTTGCCGTCATGTTTGCATCGGCACTTTTAACCTGCACACTTGCCACAAAGCTCAAAGCCCACGCACAGCTATCTGCGCGGGACGCCTATCGCACGAAGCTCCTTTTTGATATGAACCGGCAGCTTCAAAAGGCAGAAACACCGGATGAAGTCTATCAGATGACCGCAACTCAAATACAGAAGCTCATGCAACGGGATGTTCTGGTTTACCCAGCGCAGGGCGAAGCTCTGCTAGATGGGATTGTTTACCCGGCAGACGGAAGCAGCCCACACAGTGTAACGAAGGAGAAGCAGGAACAGGATGTGATCCGCTGGGTCTGGCAAAACCGAAAGCGTGCAGGAGCGACAACAGAAACATTCGCAAAGGCAAAGCGGTTATATCTTGCTATTCGTATCGGACAGCAGGTTTACGGCGTCATCGGAATTCCGATGGAGAAGCAAACGCAGCCGGACGCATTTACATCAAGCATTCTGTTTTCCATTCTCGGAGAGTGCGCTCTGGCACTGGAAAGTCTGCACAACGCCGAAGAAAAGGAAAAAGCTGCCGTTCTTGCAAAGAACGAACAGCTTCGCGCCAACCTCCTGCGCTCCATTTCCCACGATTTACGAACGCCGCTGACCTCCATTTCCGGTAACGCAGATACGCTGCTGCACAGCTATAACATGCTGGATGAGCAAACACGGAAACAGATTTTTACGGACATCTATGATGATGCTCAATGGCTGACCGGACTGGTCGAGAATTTACTTTCTATTACAAAAATCACGGACGGCAGCGTCAAACTGCATCTTTCTGATCAAGTCGTAGACGATATTGTATCGGAAGCGCTCCGGCATATCGACCGAAGATCTGCAGAACATCATATTACTGTGGATTGTGGCGATGAGCCGCTGCTGGTGCGGGTGGATGCGGGACTCATCATGCAGGTACTTATCAATCTGGTGAACAACGCAGTCAAATATACTCCGCCAGGCTCGAACATCCGAATCACAGCAATCCAGCAGGAAAAAGCAGCTGAGATCTGTGTCAGTGATGACGGTCCCGGTATTCCAGATGAACGAAAGGAACTTGTTTTTAAAATGTTCTTTACCGGAAGCAATCTGATCGGTGACAGCCGACGGAGTCTTGGTCTTGGACTTACGCTCTATCAAGCCATCATTCATGCGCATCATAATGAAATGACACTGAAAGACAATTTGCCACATGGCTGCATCTTTTCCTTTACATTACCACTTAGTGAGGTGAATTTAAATGAATAAACCACTTGTCCTCGTTGTAGAAGATGATCCACCGGTACGCAATCTGATCACAACGACGCTAAAAACCAACGATTATAAATATCTCTCGGCACAAAACGGCGCAAGCGCCGTGATCGAGGCTTTATCACATAACCCGGACATTGTTCTGCTCGATCTGGGCCTGCCAGATATGGACGGTGTGGAGATCATCCGAAAAATCCGATCCTGGTCCAATATGCCGATCATTGTGATCAGCGCCAGAACGGAGGATTCCGATAAAATTGAGGCGTTGGATGCCGGGGCGGACGATTATCTCACTAAGCCATTTTCTGTGGATGAGCTGCTGGCGCGGCTGCGGGTGACACAACGGAGACTATTGCTGATAAAAACAGACACAGCGCAGGAATCTCCAATTTTTATAAACGGTGCTCTGAAAATCGACTATGCGGCAGGCTGTGCATATCTTGATCGTGCAGAACTGCACCTGACACCCATCGAATACAAGCTGTTGTGCCTGCTCTCAAAAAATGTGGGCAAGGTTCTGACCCACACCTACATCACACAGCAGATTTGGGGCAGCAGTTGGGAAAACGATATTGCTTCTCTGCGGGTGTTCATGGCAACCCTACGCAAAAAGCTGGAACGCGGAAAAGATAGGCAGCAATACATACAAACGCACATCGGGATCGGCTATCGGATGCTTCGTGTCGAATAGCGAGGACTTGAATGTCCTCGCTATTCGCATACATCGCCCTTTGTGATGTTATTTATAATGTCTAATGTTTCACATTCACATCCAGTTGCTGGAATGGTATCTCAATTCCAGCAGCATCGTACTCTAATTTCACCTGCTCCGTCAGATCCCATTTCACCTTCCAGTAGTCCCCGGTTGCCACCCAGCCTCTGGCACCGATCACTACGGCGCTGTCTGCCAGGTTATCCACAAATACAGTAACTGGCTGATCTTTTAAAATCAGCGGATGGTTTACATAAAGTTTCTCCATGATTTCTTTGGCTTTTCTCAGATCGGAACCATAGCCAATTCCCACCTTTAGCTCCAGACACCGCTTCTCCTGGGCCGTTACATTGACCAGGTTGGTGTTCGACAGGCTGCCATTTGGAAATACCACCTGCTTGTTGTCCAAGGTAGTCAATGTGGTATATACAAGACCAATGGAACGGACGGTTCCTTCCTGTCCACCGCAGATGATGTAATCGCCTACCTTAAATGGTCGGATCAGAAGCAGCACAATACCGCCTGCAAAGTTTGCCAGCATGTCCTGCAGCGACAAACTCAAAGCCAGACCGACAGAACCAAGGATGGCTACAATGGATGCGGAACTGATGCCCAGTTTATCAGCTGCAATAAAAATTGTCAGGCCACAAATGGTCACGTACACCGCAGACTGTAAAAACTTGCGTATGGAAACTTCCATATCCATGCGGATCAGACTCCGCTCCAGCATCTTCCGCAACATTTTCGCGATCTGGAATCCGATGCATACGATCAGTGCCGCCACCAGCAGACGGTACCCCAGCTTTGTCAGACCAGGAATCCAGCTTTTGAGCGTTTCCAGAACTACATTGGGCTTTAACTGCTCTAAGTCCTGCTGCACCTCCTGGACCACCTCCAGCGTCTCTGCCACAGTGGTCTCCTCGTTTAAGAAAAACATGTTCTGCTCCTCCTGTTAAAATACAATCGGTGAAACCGCATTCTGCAGCACTTCCACAATGCTCCATCCTGCGATCTCTGCTGTCCTGGAATAGATATTCAGCACCGCCTTCACGCCCGCTTCTTCCACTTCGGTCTCGATGATATAGTCATCTCCCTTCATGCCGGGCACACTGTTGATATGATATTCCAGTTTCTCCGGACCCACAGATGCCAGGGCAGTTGCCACAGACACGTTAACCTTCGTTGGCAGAATGGCGATAGCGTCTTTGCTGCTTCCCACGAAAACTTCCTTCTTTTCTGTCTCATGTAATAACGTTTCTTCAAAAAGCGGCGTATTCTGCAGGGATTCTGGCCCCTTATAAGAAGTCATCCTCGTCTTCGCCTGTCCCATTAGGGAAATGGTCCGCAAAACATCAAATCCCCCAACCGCTCCAGAAGCGATATGTACCCGCGTTCCATGTGCCTTCGCGGTCATTTTTACCTGTTCCAGAAATGCTTCATCCGCAAAGGCTCCGATGGAGATCACCACCAGATTGGCTCCGCCAGCCAGAACTGCTTCTGCATAACTCTTCACCGCCGCCACGGATGCCGCTTCTGCCACGTAATCCGGTTTTAAAGCCATAAGCTCGTCAATATTTTCACACCGTTCACAGCCCAGCTTTTCTGCCAATGCTTCCGCTTTTTCTTTCGTTCTTCCTAAAACACCTACCACCTCATACTCTGGCAGAATGCCATTTAGATACGCATCCGCCACAATATGATTCAGTTTTCCACACCCTAATAACGCAAGTCTTTTCTTTTCCACAAATCTGCTCTCCCTCATTCACTTTTTATCAGGAATACCTCCTGCTCAATAACCTTTTTCGTGGTCAGAATCCGGTCAATCAACTGCTGCAGCAACGGTTCTTCCACATTTTTTAACTTCTCCCATGACGATGGTTCCATATCTGTCCCATAATCCAGATACCGGTCAAACTGCGCTGCATCCATGGAAAGTGGCTGCAATTTTGGAAATACGTGTTCCCGGATATGCTTGAAGATCCGCACGCCGCCATAATCCAGATCACCGGTATGATAATATTCTACTCCGGCTGCACATTTTCCTGCCTTTTCTGTTCCAGGAGACTGCTCCATATCCTGCGTTCCCTGTTCCAGCACACCTTCCAGCTCCCGCAGAAACTCCCGCTCCAGCGGAGAGAAAAATCCATGGCAGAACAAAATCAGTGTCCCTTTTTCATAGGGCATATATGCAAAATTTGCCTTGTTTTCCACCGTAATGATCTTTTTGATCTCCTGTTTTCCACAGATTTTTGAAGATTTCAACGTTTCTGTGGTCAAAATCACGCCGCCAGGGAAATTTCCCAGATCCACCACCTGACGATCCGGCTGCTCCAGCTTTAAATCGCCTTTCACCGCCAATTCTTGAGAATAATCCGTCAGGTAAAGCTGTTCTAAAACCTGGCGGTCATTCATGGTATCGTCCACCATGGGGTGATATCTTTTCGCAATACGGATCACCCTGGACTGCAGCTGATCCTTAAATACTTTAGAGCCCCTGGTTTTTGTGTCTGTCAGGGCATAACTGCTGAAAATCCGGATAAAGACAGGCTCTTCCAGCTTCTCTAATGCATTCAGACACTGAAACAGCAATTCTCCATGCTTTTCCAGATTTTTTAAAGCTTTTCCTCGATGGATCTGAGCAGATAGTTCTCCATAATAAGCCTTTAACCAGGAACTTTCTGCCTCTGCAGCATAAACTTCTACCAACTTTAGATCCGCGGCCTGCTCTGACCGTACCCTTTGAAGTTTCGGGATACGGCCGGTCATCTCATAGATCCGCGGCATCTGCTCCAGCCGATACTGGACATACTCCATGTCCGACCGGCCGCCCATCCATTTGACCTTGATAAGCTTCTGTTCTTCCAGTTCCCTGGCTTCTTTTAACAAGTCGCTGCGCCCATAGGTATCGTAATCACTCTGCTGGATCTTCATGTTCCGGCTTCCCACCGGATTATCCTTCTCCCAGTCGCTGCTGTGTTCCTCGTGCTTCTGGAGAATCATGTCCAGAAGGTTATACTTCTTCTCCATCCTCATCACCACTGATATCCTGCTTCAACTGGTCAAATTCCTTCTTCTCAAACTCCTGAATGGAAATGGCCTTCTTATTCGGATTGGCAAATACAAAGATCTTATCCACTGTCTCCAGATAGTTCTGGATCTTGTCATTGGTCGCACTGATCAGTGCCTGGAAGCCCAGACCACGGATCAGCTGGATACAGCTTGCCACCTTCTCCGCATCCATCTTGGAAAATGCCTCGTCCAGCACTACCAGACGGATGGTCGGATTCCGCTGCAGACCAGGCTTTAGATCGATCTTATATGCCTGTGCAAAGCTGGCAAGCAGCGCCACATACAGCGGGTTCTGGCCCTCGCCACCGGAGTTTTTCTTGATCATCTTGCTTAAACCGATCTTGATGGTCTCATCCTCATTCTGGATCAGCTGCTGCATATCAAAAGACAGATACGTCCGGTAATCAGCGTATTTATCCATGTTCCGTTTCGCCTCTTCCATCTCCTCCGGCGTCGCATTCTCCGGCGGAATAAAGATGTTGATCAGGTCATTGATCATGACTCCATAATGGTTCTCATGCTCCATAGTGAACATATTTAACTGGTTGTCCAGACCAATGTCCAGATCTGACGGGTTTACCTCCAGGGCCTCATCCATAAACATATCATAATACTGACCATCAGAACCTTTATTTTTACCAATATAGAACTGGTACTTATCTTTACCAAAATCCAGACGGCTGATGATCTTATTCAATTCATCCTTGCGCATCAGAGCATCCTTGATCGCACTTCGGATCTTATACATAAAGTCATCCTTGAAATGCTCCACCGCCGTTTTCGCCTGCTCTGCCGCCCGTTTCCGGTACTCATCTAAGCTGTCGAAGTTCAGACTGTCGTACAGCTCCTGATAATCCTTATTTTCTTCCGTAGTCGGGGAAAAATTCCGGTTCTGGTACGCCCGCAGATATTCCGTCCGCATGCCCACCAGCTTGTTCATTTCCGCAACCCGTTTTTCCTCTGACCGGGTCATTTTGCCAAGGAATTCTGACCGCAGCACATCAAAACGCAGTGGTTCTGCGGTTCCATTTCCTGTGACAGCCTGCATTCTCCGCTTCTCAGCCCGCTCTTTTAACAGTTCCTGCAGGCCCTCTTCTCTGGCCTCGTCCTTTGGCAGATTCCGCTCCTTCTCGATCAGGCGCTCCTGGATGGCGATGCCATTTTTCCGCTCGTCCTCCATGTCACGTTCCAGGTCATTGACCGTCTTCTGCTGCTGGCGCTGAACCTCCTTGCGCTGTTCCCGCAGATCCAGAATGGCTTTACGCTCTTTCTCCCACACTTCCACGTTCTGGGATTTCACCTGCTCAAGCTTCGCTTCCAGACGCTTCTTCTGAGCCACCTTGTCTGGGTAAGAATCCATATCCTGCTTCCATTCCAGATAAACGGAGGACTCCTGACTTAAATACTCCAAAGTCAGCACCCGCTCCGCCTCTTTCACCACCTCCTGAAGCGGTTTCTGCTTCTCATCCAGATCTGCGATCTCTTTCTCCAGCAGCTTGATCCTCTGACGGAGACTATTCTTACCGATATATGCAAATTTCGTATAATGGGCCGGGTTGATATGCTGGATCCGGTAGTTGTGGTACAGCACACAATCCTTGGTGATACCGATCCGGCATTTCCGCAGTTCATCGATATCGGAACATTTCACCACTTTTCCAAGGAGGAAATCCACATAGGCCCGGACGTAATCCCGGCTGGTTTCCACCTCTTCTGCCAGGGCATTGTCAAGCACCTGATGGTGGTCTGCCAGAACACGCTCCGTATCCAGAACCGCCACCTGATAATATTTCTCCTTATCCAGTTCCTGATAGATCTTCATGGCTGTGCGGGCATATTTCGGCTCTACGATCAGAGAAAGCTTGTTATTCGCCATATAACCCTCTACCGCATTGCGCCATTTTTCATCCCGGATATCTAAAAGATCCGCCAGGATCTCCACAGCCACGCTCTTGCCTGTCTCCTGATACAGACGGTTCTGCAGAATCGTCCGCGCCTCGTCCAGCTCCCTTGGATACGCCTTATTACCGATTTTTAACTGCTCCAGCTCTTCCACTGCCTGAGCATGGCTCTTCTTTAACTGGCGGATCTCACTCTGGGCCTCCTGCTGCTGTCTGGCTACATCTTTCCGCTGCTCCTCCAGTCCATGCTTCAGCCGATCCAGCACCTCACCGGAAATGGTTCCCCTGGCGAACTCGTCAATATCCCACAGCACCCGGTTGGAGACACTGTCCTCCTCTTCCCAGGCTTTTAACGCCGTGGCAGTCTGCTCCCAGCGGGCTTTGCTTCTGGCCAGACTCTCTATCAATTGATTTAGGGACACTAACTGCCCCTTTAACTGCTCATAACCGGTCATGGAAATCTGCCGCAGCAGTTCTTCCTCCTGGTCTGTCAGATCCTTGATCTCCTGCTCCCGCATTTCCATGTCATCCAGGGCTTTTTTGCGGGTTTCCTCGTAAGCCTGATATTTGGCCTGGCTCTCACTGGCCAAAAGGCGATCCTGCAGAATATCCAGCTTCGCCGCATAATAGCCATAATCCCCCATCTGGGTCTTGATTCCTTCCACCACACGATGCTGGTCGCAGATTTCCTTCAGGCGGGCGATCTCCCTGCAGGTATCCTCGATTTTCTTACGCATGCGGCCATATTCCATGACGCTTAACTGCATATCCTCGATATGGATGTCCTGCTCCATACAGATGTATTCTTTTACAAATTCTTCCAGCTTGATGTTCATACGGAACGGAATCGCCCGTTTGAACAGCAGCGGAAATTTCTCTGCGTCCAGTCCGCCTAAGTAGATATCATAAAGCTGCTTGCGGAACCGCTCATTGTGGGAACCATAATAATAGTCCTCTTTGGCAAAATTCTGCAATAACCAGGCTTTTATCTCATCGGTGGACATGGTTCTTGCAGATCCGTCCACACAGTAATGGTGATCCGGGATCGGCCCCCTATGCCAGAAAAACAGACGGGAGATCTCATTAGTTGCCGTCTCCACGTCAAACACCACGCCTACACACTGGCACTCCTCTGTGTCCGTCCGCTTTAATTCCAGTGCAATGGTACTGGAAAAATTCTGATTTCTCAGATAAGAAAACCGGTTGTCCTCTCCGATGTTGATCATACCACGCAGGTACTCGATCAGGCTTCGGTCAGAATCATCCGCCGCCGCTTTATTAAAGAATCCACGACCATCGGTATTGGCATACAGAACGATCTGCAGTGCGTCAATGACCGTGGATTTACCACTTCCAGAATGACCCGTAAAAAAGTTGATCCCATCATTGAAGGACAGCACTTTATGGCGTATATAATGCCAGTTGTTGAGGCACATCCTGGACAGGGCTTCAAATCTCTGGTTCGTCATCTTCTGTATCTCCTTCACTAAAGGTATTAAGAAGCGCTCTCGCGTCGTCTCCCAGCAGCACCACATGGATGGCCGGGTAGATCACCAGACGGGAAAAGCCGTCCAGCTCGTCTAACACATCAAGCGGTTCCACGATCTGATACCGTTTTAACAACGCCAGGCTGCGGCGGATCTCCGTGTTGGAGGGCTGCTTCTTCAAAAGCCGGTAGGTATTTAATTTCTCATGGATCTCACTTAAATTGGTCATGGCATTCACCGAAGTGGATACCGTGGACATCTGCTCATCATAGATCAGCTTCAGTACCAGCAGATAAAGAGTCGCCAGCTTTGGCATTTTCTCGCCCATCAGCTGTTCGCCCCGCAGATAGATCACACCCATCTGGCTGTTTTCCACCACTTCAATATCCATCAGCGCAAAATACGCCTGGATAAATTCCAGGTGCTTACTGCACTGGTGATATTCCCGGTTGATCTGATACCGCTTGGTCTTCCGGTCATATTTCCGTTCCAGAAGAAAGGTCTGACGGTATAGAAGCTGGATGGACTCCTTCACCCTCTGCTGCTCTTCGCCAGACAGCTCTTCATAATAATTGATCATCTATCTTCTTCCTCTCGTTTTTCTCGTTCTAACCGTTTCCACTGGGAATTCACCGATTTACTTTCCAGTTAACGCTTCCGTACCTTCATCGTTACACGTCGTTCCCTTTCCGTTTTCTTTCTTCTCGAAAACAAGCCCCGGATAACGGTACATGCCATTGTCGATCTCTTCCACATCCTGACTCTGGATCCGGTACGGACTGTCCTTTCTGGTGGAATAATCATAAGCCAGCACCAGCTTTTCAAACTCCTCATCATTGGCTACTGTATCGCTGCTGACTGCAAATTTCCCGTTCGTCATATGTTCCATCACAAAGCTCTCGATCTGCTTGCGGCTGTATCGGTTCTTGATCTTGTTTAATCTCAGGATCTCATCTCTGGACAACTCCACCTCTGGCTCCTCGTCCTCCACGCTCTCTGCAAAATCCACCTTCTGCTTTTTCCGCTTATAGAGGGATTTTTCTGAAAGCACCGTAAACTGGGACAAATTCATCTTACTTCCAATCTTCGCTAAATCTGCGTCCCTGGTCTCTCCGTTCACCGCAGACAGATGATTCAACAGATCGATGACCACGCCTTTCATAGTATCTTCCTTATTTAAAAGGTAATTCAATCTGGTCACGGTAGCCCGAATATACTTGGTATGTTCCTTATCCATGTTGAAGATCCGGTGCTCAATATCGTCAAAGCCCCGATCGATCACATCAAGCTGCTTTAACAGGTCATCCACCTGGATATCCAGTCCTCGAAGCTGCTTATTTTTCACACAAACCATCTCCAGCCATGGCACATCCTGGCGCATCTGGCTGATCCATTTTTTAATATCCGTCTTATATAAATAGAAGTTATCGGAGGTCTTTAAAATATGATATTTTTTCCGCACGATCTCTTCTACATAACCGTCCAGATGTTCCTTTAACAGATCCCCATAATGCTTCTGCTCCAACAGACTGGCGAAAAACTTATCCATGTTGTGAAGCATATCCTGAAGGGTTTTATTTAATTTTCTGGTATTTACAAGAGCAGTCTTCAACAGGGAAATATTGGCCCGCGGATCATTTTTGAATGCAAATAAAATGGCATAAATGTTCTGGATATACACCTGTGTATCGTCCTCGTCCTCGCCTGCCAGATGGGAAAATGCGTCCACAAAGACCGCTGCGTAATCCGGGATCACGATATTTACCGTCATAGTGTTATAATCGTCCACCTTCCGGAGCCACCCTGTCCGCAACAGCCAGTTTAACACCCGGGTCGCCAGCGGTTCCAGCACATCAAAATCATCTTCTAGCTCGTCCTGCTCCATGGTCACTTTCTGTCTGGCAAAATGATCGCTCAGCGCCTGAATACAGATCTCCCGGCTTAAAAAGTAGTTGCTGTACTGGTACTCCTCGTTGATCTTTAACAGGGCGTCAATGTAGATCTGGCGGTTCTTGGAACGGAACAGCCCCCAGAACGAATCCGGGATCTCTAAAAATTGATTTGCCATGCCTGTCCTAACCTTTCTCTTTCTCTGTCTCTGCAGCCGTCATGGCCAGATGCTCTTTTTTGATCTCCTCATATAACTGATAGAAGGTCCAGCGGCTGTTCTGCTCGGTGATGACTGCTTTTAAGGCAATTTTCGGAACACCGGCTTTTCGCAGATTCAGTAATAACGCATCGATACGGTGGCCAGTGAAATTCTTCATCACCAGGATTTCTTCCGGAATCTGGGGAATAGACTCCTGATCCGCTGTGTCAGAATCTGCCTGTCCACGAAACTGTCCAGCCCCCTCATCTGCTTTCTGGCTTTTCTTCTGGGCGATCGCCTGCTTCCACAGTTCTTCCCCTTCTGCATATCCTGGCATTCCCGCCAGTGTTCCCACCAGTTCCCCGGTCTGCTCCGGTGCGATATTCTTAATACGGATTCCCATCCGCACCAGAACCCCTTTCAGCTTCGACGCGTAGGGGGACTGATCGGGATTATAATACAAAACCATTTCTCTTAATGGTGCCATCTTGTCAACTCACTTTCTTCCTGCTTTCCTGCCTATGTTTTCTTATGGTCAGCGCCGCAAGTGTTCAGACCTGCTGAACAGTTATCCTGCTTTTCTCATGGATTGCACTTCCATCTAACGCTGCTTCTTAACGATCATGCCATGGCATCGGCTCTGATTCGATGGTCTGCCATGGCTTTTCTACCGCACGCTGGAATAAGATCCAGGTGTATGCGTCCTCCAATGCCTCACGTAACGGGTATCCTGGATCGATTTCCTCCAGATATCCCTTCATATCATACATCATGGTGGCAATAGCGTACTCGTCCTGCTCTGCCTCCATGGCAAATACCGGATTCCACTGCCTGCAGATCTCCCGCAGCGCCCCGGTCTCTAATTCCTTATATTTCGGATCCAGATATGGTTTCAAATACTCCATTTCCGGCAAAAGATCCTCTCTCACATACCGGCTCAGGGAATCATTCCATTCCCCGTTCTGTCCCTGCACATTCACATGGCGGGCCCGGATAAAGCTGCGGTACTGGATTCCTGCAAAATCATACAGCGCCGTCTTTCCATTGGCAAATTCGATCTGAACCACCGTCCGCTCCTGCTCCGTCACACTTCCATCGGTGATCGGGCCGTAACGGGAATCTGTCTGAGTCACCAGGTTTCGATACTGATTTCCACGAAGGGTCATTGCCATCGGTTCGATATTTAACATCTGGCGGATCAGACTGGCTCCGTGATAATCATGCGCCATGGACAAGGTCACACCATAAGGATCGCCAATCAGCCCTTCTTTGACTGCCTTGATTCCAGCCGCCAGAATCGGATAACGGTGATACTGCTCAGCCACCTGGATCTTCGCCCCATGAAGGCTCATTTCCCAGGCTTCTTTTAATTCCTCTTCTGTGTGACCTACCGGCGTCTCAAGAAGCACTGGAAAGCCTGCTTTTATCCATTCTCTGGCCACGCTCCAGACCGAATTCCGGTTCACTGCCACCACCACAAAATCCGGCTTTGCTTCCATGCAGAGCTCCTGCGATGTGGTAGCCGGGATTCCATACTCTGCATTCAATTTCTGCGCCTTTTCCTCTGTCCTACAAAGCAGGTATTTTAAGGTAAAAAACTGCGGAAACCGTTTCGCGATCCGGGCATAAAACAAAGACCGGAAACCCGAACCTACAACTACAAATGATAATGGAAATTCCATATCACCGCCTCCTTTATCTCAGTCGAGAAGACTCCCACCTCTTCAGGTGGTGAATAATAACAAATTATTCTCAGTGGGAGGTGAGTCTCCGACTGAGATAAACGCTCCGCGAGGATGCGCAGTGATTCTGTAAAGAATATGTCAGCTTACGCTGACCAGAATCACGCGCCAAGTCTCACGGACGTTCGACTTGAATTTCTCGCAACTGACTAATTTTTCTGTAATTACCTGGCTAAATTTCCTTTCAATTTCTCCAGCAATGCCTGGCATCCCTCCGACACATCCCGGTAAGTTGCCTCAAAATCCCCCGTATACCACGGATCTGCCACATCCCGTCCACTGCCGGTAAATTCCATCAATTTATAAATCTTCTTCTCCGGATCACCGCCTGCGATCCGGGTCATATTCCGGATATTGCTCTGATCCATTCCAATCAGATAATCATAAGTTTCATAATCCTGTCTGCTCATCTGCTGCGCCCGATGACCAGTACACGGAATCTGGTATTTCTTAAAAATCCCCATAGTCCCACGATGAATCGGATTCCCCGTCTCCTCCGTACTGGTCGCCCTGGAGTCAATCATGAACTCCTGTTCCAATCCCGCTTTCTTCACCAGATCTTTCATGATGAACTCTGCCATAGGGGAACGGCAGATGTTGCCGTGGCAAACAAATAATACTTTAATCATCTTTTTATATCTCCATTTAAATCTTGTATTTCTTCTCAAACGCTTGATATTTCAGGGTTTTCCGACTTTTGAGTTT
>ERZ773133.502-NODE-502-length-55163-cov-7.670592_pt1 | contig 55163 bp, 40 predicted proteins | sample MGYA00580861_ERZ773133 | MGnify/ENA primary metagenome ERZ773133 (study PRJEB29015, sample SAMEA2737844) | human gut metagenome | biome: human gut; feature: human-associated habitat; material: faeces | place: China | collected 2012 ...
CGACCCTTTCAATCTCCACGAATCTCTTTGCGTTGATATTTCAATCCACGTTCCCTCGTGGGGAACGACATCATCAACCAGGCTATCACTATCTTCTACACTCATTTCAATCCACGTTCCTGTGTGGGGAACGACGGCATATTACCAGAATGCAGCTAACTACTTTGCATTTCAATCCACGTTCCCGCGTAGGGAACGACGGCTGGAGCTACAGTGATCGCATATGTGATCGGGATTTCAATCCACATTCCTGCGTAGGGAACGACACGAAATGCGAAAAAAAATTAAGGTCATATCCAGATTTCAATCCACGTTCCCTCGTGGGGAACGACGATAGCAAGCATCCCAGACATTGCTTCTTTTCCATTTCAATCCACGTTCCCTCGTGGGAAACGACATGGCACAACCACAAATACAGTGGCAGTACTGAAATTTCAATCCACGTTCCCTCGTGGGGAACGACTGATTCCGCTTGTAACACATGTAAAGTCTCAGGTGATTTCAATCCACGTTCCCTCGTGGGGAACGACTATATTTTGCATTCTCTTTTGGATAAAGGTATCTATTTCAATCCACGTTCCCTCGTGGGGAACGACTACTTTCAAGTGTCGTCTGCATATCTTTAACGGTAATTTCAATCCACGTTCCCTCGTGGGGAACGACCTCCGCATTATTACAAATTGTGTTCGAGTGGCGTTATTTCAATCCACGTTCCCTCGTGGGGAACGACATTCTGAACGCAGATGTTGGTAACAGTACAAAAGATTTCAATCCACGTTCCCTCGTGGGGAACGACACTCTATATCCCCATCCTTTGCCGGAACTGGGAATTTCAATCCACGTTCCCTCGTGGGGAACGACGATTTTGTGCGGTTTGATGTTCGGGGAGATTTTAAATTTCAATCCACGTTCCCTCGTGGGGAACGACTGGGGCGCCCGGGAGATCAGGGCGAAACGATCAATTTCAATCCACGTTCCCTCGTGGGGAACGACGTTGGATGGTTGGAAGAAAAGTTGCGCTGATGTCAAATTTCAATCCACGTTCCCTCGTGGGGAACGACATGAATCCTCCGATACCGGTCCGCTGCCTTTTAAATTTCAATCCACGTTCCCTCGTGGGGAACGACACGGGAGAGGCTCTGGCTGTACGTTGCGTAGTTATTTCAATCCACGTTCCCTCGTGGGGAACGACTGGCTTCCAGTTTCTTTTCCAGAAACCAGAAGCAATTTCAATCCACGTTCCCTCGTGGGGAACGACAATATTGTAACTTTGTTAATGGAATCATTTGAATATTTCAATCCACGTTCCCTCGTGGGGAACGACGGAGAGAGAGGGCTATCTGGTTAGGTCTATCCTGAATTTCAATCCACGTTCCCTCGTGGGGAACGACAGTCCTGAGGAAAAAGTAGCGGATGTGTTAGTAGATTTCAATCCACGTTCCCTCGTGGGGAACGACGCTGATGGATAATGTAAAAGCTCTCTCAGTAGAATTTCAATCCACGTTCCCTCGTGGGGAACGACTTCTGCTTCCGATCTGAGCCAGGCACGCACTTGTATTTCAATCCACGTTCCCTCGTGGGGAACGACGATGATGCCTGTGCAAGCACGTCTGCAAAGTGCATTTCAATCCACGTTCCCTCGTGGGGAACGACGGAGGATCTGGAGGACATAGAGCCGGAGGAACCATTTCAATCCACGTTCCCTCGTGGGGAACGACGGGTATGTAGAGAATTTCTTTAAAGCTGGGGAGAATTTCAATCCACGTTCCCTCGTGGGGAACGACAAGGTCTTAGCCAGTTCTTCTGGCTTCTCTCCAAATTTCAATCCACGTTCCCTCGTGGGGAACGACAGGTATTGACAGCGTAGAAGCAGCAATGAAACATAATTTCAATCCACGTTCCCTCGTGGGGAACGACTTGTTCTCCTATAATCCAATTACCATATCTTTTGTTATTTCAATCCACGTTCCCTCGTGGGGAACGACGACAGAATACATATCACAAATATCACATGATAAAATAGATTTCAATCCACGTTCCCTCGTGGGGAACGACTGCAAATTTTCACAAATATTCTTTGTTTTTTTATGCAATAAATATAATTTTTCTACTTTTTATTATCCCTTCTCTCTTTTCTTTAGTGTTATTCATGTTACTTTTCTGATTTTTGTAGTGCGAATCCTGCCGGCATTTTATGTGTACTTCTGATTCGCACCTACATAATTAAAGGTTGATCTACTGGAATTCCACGTTCTATACCTACATGTTCTATTTTAGTCTGATAATTATTTCCGAGGTAATAAAAAACGTAAGCTATCTTTATTTTTGTCAATAATATCAGACAATATCCCCTTCAAAGCAACACTTTGAGCGCTATCCAAAATACACTCAAATACAGAATTTTGCACCCTTCTTCCATAATTTGTACATTGCTTCGCCACTTTACGCAAACGAGTTCTTCCTGCAGTTGTCTCTGTATTTACATCATAAGTAATCACTACCAACACTTTGTCACCTCATTTCCACAAAAACACTGGATAACTGTCCAAATCTCCTCTTAAATATCTTGCCAACAACATTGCCTGTACATAAGGAACCATTCCCCACTCCACCTTTTCTTTCAAGAACGGATGTGTGATGGTTTCCTTCTTTTTCTTCTGCCATTCTACCAACAGCTTTTTTCGCAGCTCATCATCCATCAGAACAGCTCCATTTTCTTTTTTGGTAAAATTCTTTCCATTTACAATCTTTTTGTTAACAAGCGATAATACAAAACGATCTGCCAATACAGCTCTTAATTCCTCTATCATATCCAAAGCCAGTGATACTCTACCTGGTCTTTCGGTATGAAGATATCCCACATAAGGATCCAGCCCCACACACTCCAGGGAAGAAGCAATCGTATTTGTCAACAACGTATATACAAAAGACAACATTGCATTCATATTATCTAACGGTGGTCTTTTATTTCTTCCTTGAAATGAAAAATCCTTTTTCTGTTGCAAAATCATTTCATCAAAAACTCCAAAATACACGCTGGCCGCTTCCCCTTCAAAACCTCTTAATTGTGCTTTTGATTCACATGTTTGAATTAATCCCAACGTATGTTTCAGCTTTTCTGATGCTATTTTTATTTTGTCCGCATCTACCTGCATACTATGATCTCTAACATAGCGTTCCAACACCCATCTTGCATTATACACCTTTCCAAGTATACAGTTTTTTGCAATTTCCAGGCTGATTGCTGAATCCAAACTGCTTGCATACTGCTGTTCTCGCAAAAGCACATTTCCTCTTGTCTTTCCGGTTATCCTCGCAAGAAATTTTCCCTGGGGCGTCATAAAACAAAGAGAGATATTTTTTTCTGCACAAGATCCCATCAATGCCGGACTGACGCCCCTGTATCCAAAGGAAACTATCCCTTCCAGATTATGTAATGGAAGTCTTCCTTTTTCTTTATCCTCTTCAAAAACAACTATATTTTCTCCATCTAAGCCCAAATAGCTGTTTTCAGAAGTTACATACAACGTATTCAAAAGTTTTTTCATGTCTCTTCCTCCTTCAGCATCTGGTCTATATAATGTTTCACAGAAACTTGTTTGTTTAATTTGGGTAGACAAAGTTCCTTTAATGAACAGGAATTACACATTTTACCTGTTTTTACCTTCGGAGTATAACCTCTATTGTAATACTGATGCATCTCTTCAAATATATCTTTGACTGCATTTCTCAGATCCTCTGTAATTTCCACAACTTCTCTTCGTCTTGTTTCTCCATAAAAAAGAGCTGCTTCAGGTATTGTTGCAGAAAACATTTCTTCGAGACATAAAACCTGTGCCACAAGCTGCAATCTATCGGCATCTGTTGATTTTGCTTTTCCTTTTTTGTATTCTACCGGATAAATAGAATACATTCCCCGATGTCCATGAAGCCGTATTCCATCTTCACATTTATGAAATTCTACAAGATCACACTCTCCACTCACTCCCATAATTCTTGAAGAAACCGGCAAAGCTCTTACCAAAATAGTATCTTTTCTTTTTTCCGTCAAATATGGATCATGTACCTTCTGGTGCATCAGTTTTCCAACAGCTGTATGAACATTTTCTGCCCACTGCTGCTCAACATGGATCAATGCCCACTGTCTTCTGCAAAATTTAAAATGCTGTATACCTGATATCATCAAATAATCATCTTCTGTATACTCCATCAAATCATCCTTTTTACTTCAACAGATTCCGGTATTTTATCATTATGAATTTCAACTGTATAATCCTGATATCTTCTCGGATATTCTACATTTTCTTTTCGTGTTACTTCAACTGCATCAAACAATTTATATGCCGGACAATCTCCCAATTCTTTACTGTGCTTAAACACGATCAGTTCACGTACTGACATTTTTCCACGGGCTGCTGAATGGTCATTTTCAAACATATTTATGATCGCATCCCACAGAAGTTCCAGATCTTCTTCTGTAAATCCTGTTGTTTTTCGTGCAAGATTTGCAGATATAAAGCCCTCTGCGCGATACAATGCATATGGCACAATACTCTTTCTTCCCATTTCGGTACTTTTATTTTCGGCATCTTTTTCTGTTGTGATTGCCACACGGGTAATGGTAACTTCCTGACTGATCACTGGGTCGATACTTCTGGCAAATCCAAGCTGAACTGGGCCACGCACCTGTCCGCAGTTTAAAGAAGCTTTTACAAAAGTAGTCATTACTGCCCCAAAAGTTCTGATATCATAATAATTTTCACACATGTAATCCCGCAATTTTGAATCCACATCCGGATCACTTTTTTTCAGTTTTTTTAATGCTTCCGTTACTTTCTTATCATCTGTTTCTTTGATTCCAACATTTTCACATGCCGTTCGGTCACTTCGATTCAACGGAACATCTTCTTTAATATAAATTTTGTAACCCTGTGCATCCTCTTTTACTGTTTCCACATAATTTCTTATTTTTCTTTTCAGGCAGACATCCGTAACAAGCCCTAAGCCGCTTTCCGGATCTATTCTTGGCATATTTCCTGCATCCGGATCTCCATTTGGATTACCATTTTCCACATCAAATAAAACTACAAACTCATATCTGTTTTTAATAACTTCGCTCATCTATTTTCCCTCCCGTTTTTCCAAATACTTTCCTGTTTCTGGTGGTAATACCCCAAAATAAATTTTCCTTGTTCCTCCAATGACAAACGTTTTGGATAAGCTTCTAGCTTACTCACCAATTCGCCCAAAAGATCTTCATATTTCCTTTTCAAATACCCTTTATCTCTTTCTATTTTTTTTATATGACTATTCTTTAATTTAAACAATACTGGAAATACTGATGCCGGTGTTGCACATGCTGAATTAAAATACCGATCTCGAATTGTTGATTTTATTCCAGGATTTGCCTCTGTCTGAATCGACTCCAACACAGAAAATAATCTTCCCAATACATATGCTACATCATTAGATTCTTCATTTAATCCCATACAGATCTCTCCTTCCGTATTTTTATAATTTTTTATCAGAAATGCCTTAACAATAGAAACTCTTCCCCATGTTACACATCCCTGCTCAGCCCGTATTCTTATTAATGTATCTGTATACAAACTTGCCGGATACCTGGAATTTTGTAAAATAGCTGAAAACGCCATAGCGGCCATATTGGAGATTGGTTTTTTATCCCGTGAATTCATATTCACTGTTTCTTTTAACATATCTTCAATTCCAAGATATTCCCGCTCTTCCCATTTAGGTTTTATCATCTGCATTCGTTCATAATGACATGCCAGATTTTTCGTAATATTTCCAAATGAACTCTGATAAAAAAATCTTACAGATAACCTGGCAGCATTTGGTGCCAGACATAAAATATAAAACTTCTGAGATGGATTTAATTCAATGTCATCAATTATGATCTGTTCATCTTTTCTGAGTTTTTCAAAAAATCCATGTACCTCACTTTGATTATCTTTTACCGGATTTAACAATGCTAAAAGCGCATCCTGATATTCCGTCTTTGCCTCCTCTGCCCAATATATAATAATAGAATCTCCCAGCGGAAACGTATATTTCTTTTGTGCCAGCAAATAATTCAACGCACTTGTGTAAGCAAACTCTGCATATTTTCCGACCGGTGCATTATAGCTCTGTTCTTTTCCATAAGATTCAAATGATGGTGCATTAAAAGAAACCAAAGCTGCACCACTGGACTGTGCTCCCGGCACCCCTTTTATATTCCTGTGAATTCTTGAAATTTCAGTTTTTTCTCCTGTTACCAGACAAATTCCACTTATATCTGTTTCCGACTGTTTACTTTCTACATTCCATATTTGCTCTATTTCCTTGTCATCCTGAGCATATTTTTTATCCATACAGAATATAAGATTTCCACCATCCGTGATCTCCTCCCAGTTTTCTAAAACAGCAGCATTTTCTTTTGCTTTTTCCGGATTCCACTTATAAAAAAAAGCACATATAGCCTGTGACATTTCTCCGGAAGTATTTTCCAACAACTTCAGATGCTTCTCCTTTGCCGCTTCAAAGCATTCTGTAATTCTTTTTCCTGTACCACTCTTATCAATTCCAAGCATATATTTCGAATTATCACATAAAAAATTCGCCGCAACTCCGGATGATCGCGTGAGCATTGCCGGAACTTTCATTGTTTGTGAAATCCAAATCTGTTTCTTCCCTGCCTGTCTCTCCTCCTTCAGCCATAAGATATTCTTTATATCCCCGTCTGTAGACAAATTGATTCCATAAGAAACTTTTGCCTGACACCACCCCTGTTTGGGTAATTTCTCTTGTCTTTCCAAATCTTCATAATATTTCACCAATGCCTGCAGTATCATCGTACCACCTCGCAGTTTCGCACATCTATTACTCCCTGTTTCATGATTGCTCTGAAAAACATGGGGCTAAGATTCTCTTCATCCGAATAATCAATATCATATAGCATAAATCCAAAATCTTTTTCCTCTACATCGTCATATGCAGTATGAATTTCCTCTTCATTACACAACTCAAAATTTGCAGGAAATTCCCGACACCCAAAATAAGGCATACTGTAACATGCGCCCCTTTTCAATCTCCTCATAATAATATCCTTGAATTTCCCTGGATTATCCGTTTCATTTGCTTTCTCCGTCATTTCAAAATGAGCTTCAATAACATACTCTACATCACTTAACAACAAAGACGCTCTCTGTACGATTTCCTCTTTACTGCTTAAATATAGGGGTTTCATTCCTCCATTGTAGGCTTCAAGTACTTTACTTGCAGATACCTTACTCTTTACTTCATTTCTTCTTACACTGGTAAATTTAACCGGTTTCTTCACATAAATCTTATCTATACACCATTTCATGCCCGGATGCCAGTAGATTGCTTCCAAAATTCCTCTGGCAGCCGACGGTGTTATTACATCATAAGAACACCGTTCTACTTTCATCTCTGGTCTTGAAAATAATGCATAATCCCCCCACACTCTGACCTTTACTCCCATTCCCATAGGCACTTTCCCTCTTTTCTCATATTATTTCACCAGCTTTATAACATGCTGCTATATAATCTCGTGATTGATAATAAAAATCTGTATTATAGTCCGAAATATGTGCATCAATCCAGGAATGATAAATTTCCCATATTCCCTTTTCAAGTTCTGTATCATCGTATATGTCTTCTATTAATCTCTCATATACTTCTCCAATATCCCAGTAATCCGGAATTGCATACCTGCATATTGATACATTGTCAAATTCGCCCTCCGGAATATCACATTGCTCTGTAAATTCTGCCGCAACTTTTTCTATTGGCTCACAGTGAAAGACATCCGCATAGTTATATATTCGCTTTATATTTTCCATTCCAAGATAATCCGTAACTTTCCACCGACGTTGTTTTTGAGTTCGTCCTATGTACTCGATCAAACTACAGGTAAAAAACAAAGCATTATTATTTTTTCTCGCCATAAACAACCTCACTTCCTACAAATTTCAATGTATCCAGTGCTGAAATTGTATGAAAACTGATTTGATGCGTTGGATACTTGAATTTTACCAATTCCCAGAAAGCAGCTCTTGAAATCTTTCCATCCAGATAATTTTGCAGATAATTGTAGATTGTATCATCTGCCATTGGTCCTTCCACAATATCATACTGATGTGCCTGTCCCTTTCGACAGGAAATAATAAAATCCAGCCATTCTTCCGTCATTTTATCGAATTTAAGAATATTTAATCTCGGATTTTCTGTATACTCATACTTGTTAATATATCCTTTTTTACCATATCTTATAGCCCATCGTTCTGCCTGCTTTTCAATATTTGTACAATAAAAACCAAAATAAAAATCTTTGTTAAATCTGGCTTTTCTGATTTCCGGATATTCCACTACCTCTTTGCTCCCATGATATAGAATCATATGCAGCTCCTTTTTTCTGTAAATTCTTTTTATTTTTAATAATTTTCTTTTATTTTTTCTCGTCATCTTAAATATACTACACTCATCCAAAATATACAATACCTGCCCCTAAATTATTTACATTTAAATTTATTGAATTCTTTCTATTTATATATTATATTTATAGTATGTCAGAAAACATTTTAATGCCTATGAAGGCAGGCGACTTGCTTGATTCGATTAAAATGGTTCCTGTGGATTGAAATAATAATTTTAAATGTAACCGTGTAGAATTAGAACAGGGAGATTAAGGTTTTTCCACCTTAATCTCCCTGCTCTAATCTACATATTTTCACAACCAAACTGCCATGCCACAGTCAACCTCAAGATTCAGTCCTGTCTCCTCTGAATATTGTTCTAAATCTGTCAGTTCATAGAAATCCTTTATATCTTCCGAAACCAGCTTCAGCATCCCCGCATCATTATATTTCTCAAATTCCTGTTTATACAAATTCACACAATATTGTACAGCCCGTCTCATTCCGGATTTTGTAAAACCTTTATTTTTCAGATCCTGTATCACTTCCTGAGCATCTTCTTCCTGATTTACAAAAACGGTTACCGTGTTTTCATCTATCAGTTTAAACTCTCTTTCCACTGTAGCAAAATGATGCCATCCCCCATTAAACTCTTCGCAAATTTTCTTTTTATCCAAACTTTCACCTCGCATATGATAAAGCATTTCAAAGTATCTTGTTACAGTCTGCATATCTTCAATTTTACATTCATTCGCAAGCAGCGCTTTCGAAACATCCATCTGCTGTCTCTGCCCTGGAACTTTTTCAGCATCATCAAACTGAAAAATCACCACTTTGCTTTCTTCTATCGTCCGTTTTCCCTCACGATTACACCTTCCTGCCGCCTGAATGATAGAATCTATTCCTGAAAGCTGTCTGTATACTGTATAAAAATCAAGATCTACTCCTGCCTCTACCAGACTTGTTGAAATTACAATGCACTTTTTCCCTTCTCTCAATCGTTCTTTTATCTGCTTTAACATACGCTTTCTATGTTTTGGATACATGCTCGTAGATAAATGATAAACGCCATCTTCTCTCATAGCATTATAAATTTTTTGAGCTTTCTTTTTTGTATTCACAATGCATAATGCCTGTGTTTCTCTTAACAGACATTCTTCCACGTCTTCTTCTGACAATTTTCCATCGTTTTCAAAGTGAACTCTTTTAAAAAACTCAAACTGTTCCTCTGTCCTTGGACAAAGCTCAGTAATCTGCTTTATATTGCAAAAAAAAGCATCCAATGCCGGTTGTGTAGCTGTACATAATACTGCACTCACCTTATAATTTATCACCAGTTCTTCAATTGCTGTCAGACAGGGTTTCAAATAGTCATTTGGCAACATCTGTGCTTCATCAAATATGATCACACTATTTGCCATATTATGTAATTTTCTGCATTTTGAAGATTTATTTGAAAACAAGGATTCAAAAAATTGTACATTCGTTGTAACTACTACTGGTTTATCCCAGTTTTCAGAAGCAAGCTGCATAGGTTTCAGTTCTTCTGCTTCCTCATAATCTATGTTGCAATGATTTTCCAGAACATTTTCATCTCCTAATATCCTTCGAAAAACTGCTGCATTTTGTTCGATAATACTGGTATAAGGTATCACATAAATAATACGTTTCATGTGATGCTTAACTGCATGCCTTAATGCAAATGCAAGCGATGCAACCGTTTTACCTCCACCAGTCGGAACCGTCAGCCGAAAAAGGCCTTTTTCTCTCTCTCCGTTTTCCAGGCAAGCTTTTAAAATCTCTGTTCTTCTGCCATTTACACTTTCTGTTTCTGTATTTTTCAGCCACTCTGTTATATATTTTTCCAGTTTATCCAGAAGCACCTGTATCTCTTGCCCCTGCTGTCGTCCCGATCTTTCTTCTGTCATAAATTCTTCTGTATCAAGAAAATCGGCATCGACAAGACAAGAATACATCATTCTCGTAAACATACTTAAAGAAAAATTTAAATCCTTCGTTTTCTCTACATTAACTGGTGATGTTTTTAACTCTGGAATCTTCACTTCTTTTTTGTATGCATAAAAATCTTCTATTTTCTTCTTTCTTCTTCCAAGTGTAGTAGATGAATTTCCTGTATCTGTGCTGACGCCATAATCGGATAAGCCAGCATGATGTCCCGCAATACACATCTCCAAAAACGGATACATCCCACCCAATTCCATGCAAACTCTTGCTCCTGCTGTTGCATGATCCACTTTTATTTCTTCTCCACGGATCCGACGTTGAAATTTATCGCTATATTTTCCGATATCATGCAGCATTCCACAGCAATATCCCCAATCTCCTTTTTCAAAAACTTCTGCAAAATCTTTTGCTTTTTCTGCCGTTCCCTGCAAATGCTCTAATATACTTTGTTCACGTTCACCATCACAATGTGCAATATAATTCATCTTCTTCTCTTCCATTTACAACACCGTACCCTCACTACAAGTTATATATTATACTGCTTTAGTTCATCTATATCAATGTATCCAAAGCGCCATCTCTTATGATAATCTCCCATTCTCCATCTCATACACCACATTCATAGTGGAGACTCTGTGGGATACCAGGACTACAGTGCGGCGGGTGGTGTCTTTTTTCAGGGACTTGAGGATGGTGGCTTCGTAGAGCTGACCTTTGTCTACGTATTTCAGGGAGGAGAGCCTTCCCCTCATATCTGCCCGTCAAACCGGGAATGAGCGTGCATCTCACGAATGGTCAGTTCCAGCCACACCGTAGGCTGTGAGATGGATGGCGGGGTGGTGATCAGATTCTCGGCTTCACACCTTTGGTGTCTCGCTTGGCGAGTTTGACTTTGTTAAGTACATATGGTTTGTCGTGGTAGGTAATGGCATACTCCTGCCTGCTTTCCAAAAGATACGCATGGTGGATCCGGTCTTCACCGGTAAGCTTCATGCCGCGGACGCCCATGGCGTTTTTCTTGGTGACGGAGATATCGGTTTTCATGATACGGAGGAAGTAACCTTTCTCAGACTGGAACACAACCTGATCCATCTCGTCCGCTGCTCCTACGAATACAAGGCGGTCATCCTCTGCAAGCTTGGTGGAAACAATGGTACGCTTGGAAGCACGGAACTCATCTCCTTTTACCAGCTTGCACATGCCGTTCTCTGTAACAAAGAGTACCGTGGCGGCTGCTACCTGACTCAGCGGTGCCACATAAAGGATCTGCTCGGAAGTACTATCATAATTACCCAGATTATCTGCCGGAACACCTTTATCACGGAAACGTACCAGCGGGATATCCTCTGCCTTCACGGTGTGGAGCTTGCCGGTATCTGTAAAGATACAGATCTTGTCCGTATTCATGCAGGTAAAGACATAGCGGCTCTCTGCATGAGCGGCATCCTTATTACGCTCGTAGGCATTCTTGTCAATGAGACGCATATATCCGAAACGATCCATCAGGAAGCAGACTTCGGTCTCTTCCATCTTCTTCTCCTCATAAACAGCTTCCTCTGCGTTTTCAATGGAAGTCTTACGCTTACTGCCGTATTCCTTCTTGATCTGATCCAGTTCACCCATGATCACTGCTGCCATGGAGTCATAATTATTCAGGATATCCTCATAAGCAGCAATGTTCTTCATGGTTTCCTCATGCTCCTTCATCAGAGCATCGATCTCCAGACCGATCAGCTTGTAAAGACGCATGTCCAGGATAGCTGCGGCCTGTTTTTCTGTGAATTTCAAGGATTTTGCCGCCTTTTCGGATGTCTTGGTCTTGAATTTAATCCCTTCTGTGATACCGTCGGTCAGACATTTCTTTACCTGGTCACGGCTCTTGCTGCCACGGAGGATCTCGATGATCAGATCAATGACATCGCAGGCTTTGATAAGGCCTTCCTGGATCTCCCGTTTCTCCTGTTCCTTGGCAAGAAGGGTTGTATATTTTCTGGAATTTACTTCAAATACAAAGTCCACATGGTGAGCAATGATCTGCTTCAGTCCCAGTGTTTCCGGTCTTCCGTCTGCAACTGCCAGCATGTTGACACCGAAGGTATCCTCCAGTCGGGTCTTCTTATAGAGCATGTTGGTAAGGTTCTCCACGTCTGCATCGCGCTTCAGTTCCAGAACGATACGGATTCCCTCCTTGGAAGACTGGTTGGAAATATCCACGATATCTGTGGTCTTCTTGGTCTCTACCAGGGTTGCGATATCATTAAGGAATTTTCCGATGTTTGCACCGATCATGGTGTAAGGAATCTCTGTGATCACCAGCTGCTGGCGACCGCCCTTCAGCTTCTCTATTTCCACCCGTCCACGGATACGGAGCTTACCTGTTCCGGATTCATAGATCTTTACAAGGTCGTCCTTATTTACTACGATACCACCTGTCGGAAAATCCGGGCCCTTGAGATAACGCATCAGCCCACGGGTGCTGATATCATTATTCTTCATGTATGCCTTCACAGCATCCACCACTTCGCCCAGGTTATGCGGCGGGATGCTGGTAGCCATACCAACGGCGATTCCGTCTGCTCCGTTTACAAGGAGGTTTGGAATACGCACCGGAAGTACTACCGGCTCCTTCTCTGTTTCATCAAAGTTCGGCATAAAGTCCACAACGTTCTTATCAAGGTCTTCCAGAAAAACCTCCTGGGTCAGCTTCTCCAGACGGGCCTCTGTGTATCGCATGGCTGCGGCTCCGTCTCCCTCGATGGAACCAAAGTTTCCATGTCCGTCCACCAGTGTACGGCCCTTTTTAAATTCCTGCGCCATGACTACAAGCGCATCATAAATGGAGCTGTCACCGTGGGGATGATATTTACCCATGGTATCTCCTACGATACGGGCACATTTACGGTACGGGCGGTCGTAGCGGATGCCAAGCTCATACATATCGTAAAGGGTACGGCGCTGTACCGGCTTCAGTCCGTCACGTACATCCGGCAGTGCTCTGGAAATGATAACGCTCATGGCGTAATCGATATATGATTTCTGCATGATCTCCGCATAATCGGTGCGGATGATATTGTCCTGTTTCGTATTCATAGTTTATTCTCCCAATCAAATATCCAGCTCTGCATCTGTTGCATGCTCATAGATAAAGGCCTTACGTGGCGGAACATCGCTTCCCATCAGGATCTCTGTCACATCGGAGGCCATGCGGGCATCTTCGATCTCCACACGCTTCATCATTCTTGTCTCAGGGTTCAGGGTAGTCTCCCAGAGCTGCTGGGCGTCCATCTCACCGAGACCTTTGTATCTCTGGAGTGTGAAGCTTCCCGGTTTATGGCTCTTACGGTATTTCTCAAGAGCCTTGTCATCGTAGAGATATTCCTCCTGCCCCTTTTTCGGCATTACCTTATAAAGAGGTGGCATGGCAATATACACATGTCCCTCATAGATAAGCTCCGGCATAAAACGGTAAAACAAGGTCAGAAGCAGAGTAGAGATATGAGCACCATCCACATCCGCATCGGCCATGATCACGATCTTGTCATAACGAAGCTTCGTGATATCAAAATCATTTCCGTAGCCTTCGGAAAAGCCGCAGCCAAAGGCATTGATCATAGTCTTGATCTCTGCGTTGGCCAGCACCTTGTCGATGGTAGCCTTCTCTACGTTGAGGATCTTACCGCGAATCGGAAGGATTGCCTGATAGTTACGGTCTCTGGCTGTCTTGGCCGAACCGCCGGCGGAATCTCCCTCTACGATAAAGATCTCACACAGTGACGGATCCTTCTTCTCACAGTTGGCCAGCTTGCCGTTGGAATCAAAAGAGTATTTCTGTTTGGTGAGAAGGTTTGTCTTGGCACGCTCCTCGGTCTTACGGATCTTGGCCGCCTTTTCCGCACAGGAAAGGACGATCTTCAGTGTTTCCAGATTTCGATCAAAAAACAGTACCAGCTGTTCTCCTGCTACCTTGCCAGTGGCTCTGGATGCGTCCTGGTTATCCAGCTTGGTCTTGGTCTGTCCCTCAAAGCGGGGTGCCGGATGCTTGATGGAGACTACAGCGGTCATTCCGTTTCGGATATCTGCACCTGTAAAATTGGGGTCTTTATCCTTCAGTACACCGATCTCACGTGCGTAGGTGTTCATTACCGTTGTGAAGGTAGTCTTAAATCCGGTCAGATGAGTTCCTCCCTCTGCATTGTAGATATTATTGCAGAATCCGAGAACGTTCTCACGGAACTCATTGGTAAACTGAAAAGCAACTTCCACCTGGATCCCGTCTGCCTCTCCTTTAAAATAAACCGGATCATGGAGAGGCTGTGCATTCTTGTTAAGGTCACGGATAAAGCCTACGATCCCCTCCGGCTCATGATACTCGATATCCTCAGGAGTGTCCCCTCTTCGATCCTCAAAATGGATGGTAAGCTCCGGATTCAGATAGGCAGTCTCATGGAGACGGCTCTTTACATCCGCTGCTCCGAATCTTGTTTTCTCAAAAATCTCCGGATCCGGAAGGAAATTCACACAGGTTCCGGTACCTCTGGTCTTCCCTAATTTGGGGAGCAATCCTGCTTCCAGTTCAACGGTAGGGATTCCTCTCTCATAGTGGTCATGATGTATATAGCCATCACGGCTGATCTTAATATCCAGATACGTAGATAATGCGTTCACTACGGAAGAACCTACACCATGAAGTCCGCCGCTTGTCTTATATGCGGAATTGTCAAACTTACCACCTGCATGAAGGGTTGTAAAAACAAGACGCTCCGCAGATATTCCCTTGGCATGCATATCCACCGGGATTCCTCGTCCATTATCCTCTACTGTACAGGAACCGTCCTTCTCAAGAACTACATGGATACGGCTGCAGTACCCTGCAAGGTGCTCATCCACCGCATTGTCTACGATCTCATATATCAGATGGTTCAGTCCCTTTCTGGATACGCTTCCGATGTACATACCGGGGCGCTTTCGCACGGCCTCGAGGCCCTCCAGGACAGAGATACTGCCCGCATCATAAGTGTCTTTTTTTGCCATTCCACTGATTCCTTTCTTTTTATATTCGAACATTTGTTTGTATTATACTCAAAATATATGTACTTGTAAAGTCCACATGATCATCTTTTTTCTGCAATTTTTCCAAAAGATACGCGTGGCAGTTCAAGGAACCGATCTTCCAAAAAATCGCTTTCTTCAGCCGCCACAGCCTATCTATTCTATCAAAAGTATCTGTAAACTTCAAGCAATTTGTGTCTGTCTGAATACAACAGGCGGAAAACCCTGCTTTTTATGAAAGCATGTTTTCCGCCTGTTTCTGATCATTTCAGGAAATTTTTTCCAGAAGCTTCTCCTCGCACAGGGGCCTGGAAAAATAATATCCCTGTATCATATCCACACCCCATTTTTCCAGAAGCTTTACCTCCTTTTCGGTCTCAGCGCCTTCTGCGATCACCTTATATCCCATATGCTGCAGGATCATGACAATGCTGCGATAAAAGGTAGCCGTCTGAGGATCGCTGCTGATCCCGGACAAAAGAGAACGGTCCATTTTTACCGCTGAAAACGGAATGCGAAGAACTGCGTTCAGATTTGCATAACCGGAACCGAAATCATCCAGGCACATGTGGATCCCCACTTCTGCAAAATCATCAATGGCTGTGCAGAAGCTTTCGCTGTATTCGGTTGCCACGTTTTCCGTGATCTCAAACTGAAAATATCCCGGATCTAATCCATACTCCTGTATGATCCCGATAAGCACATGGCTGTATCCGGGTTTCATCAGTTCGGAAGGAGAAAGATTGAATTTCACATTCCGGATCTTCTTCATGATATATTCATGTTCTTTTATAAAACGGCAGACCTTGTGAAGCTGAAGACATCCCACTGCAGAGATCATTCCCTGTTTTTCCGCGATCCCGATAAACACATCCGGCGGAATCATTCCCAGAACAGGATGTTTCAGCCGGCTCAGTGCCTCCAGAGTAATAAAATCCTTGTTTTTTATGGAATATACCGGCTGATAATATACCTCGAACAGATCCTCTTTCACCGCTTTCTGAAGAAAATGCTCCACTTCCTGCTCATAGCGGAAGCCCTCCAGGATCTTGCTGTCCGACTGGATCAGGACCGTATCCTGCCGGTTCTGTATCAGAGATATCATATATTCGATATAAGAAAGAATACTATCCTCTTTTTCCAGTTTTTCCGCATTCATGATCCCGCAGATCGCAGCATGGAACGACACCTTTTCGTTTTCGATAAAAAACGGCTTTTTCAGAAATTCTTCTATTCCGTCCCTGGCTTTTTCATAATCTGTCAGCGAGTCCAGCACTGCCAGAAAGCAATTGCCTGTGATACGAAAGATCTGCACTGAATCCGTGATCTCCCGAAATCCCTTCGCCGCCCGGATCAGCAGCTGATCTCCCACTCTGGTACCGTAGATCCGGTTGATCTGCTTCATATTGCGGGCATCCACAGCAAGCAGATGAAAGCTTTCTTTTCGATAGAGCTTTTCTCCGATCCATTTGTCAAAATACTGTTTGTCAAATAAACCTGTCATACTGTCCGTATATTCACCTGGATTGTTCATAGTAAGATAGATCAGCCAAAGTCCTACAGAAAGTCCGAAGCCGGTAAGCAGTATTCTTTCCGCGGCAATCTGGAGAAACAGGCAGGCTGCTTCGATAAACCAAAATCTCCATATGGTGCGCCGTATTTCTTTTTCTGCTGTTTTTCCATAACGTAACATAAATGCAACGATCACCAGCATAAAAAAGAATACATATCCATAGAGCAGAAAATGAAAACTTCCCCGGATAAATCTACCTTCCTGGTCAAAATAAAAAAGCCATCCCGTCCGTAAGTTTGCTGTAACTGCCAGCAGCATTGCAGCCGGCAGGACCACCCAGCCGGTTTTCAGACATTTATACTTCTCCTTCTGTCTTCCGGTGATGATCCGAATGTAGCAAAAAAGCCCGTAGGTAAGTATGACATCACAGAAATAATAGAGCGTCAGGACCAGCGCTGACATTCTGCAGCCTTCGCTGCTGCCGCCTCCCGCGATCACCGCACTCAGCATATCCAGCAGCACGTAAACGCCGCTGAAAGCCAGAAAACATACAAAACTCCTGTTTTCCGCATTGTTCAGTCTTTTATGAGAAAAATAATGTATCGCGATCATCGTCACCAGAACAAGGGATGTGATCTGAAAACAGTTAATATACTCCATTTTTCAAATCCCCCTTCTTTTTGTTCTCATAAAGCTTCCTGTCTGCCTCATATTTCCATTCTCCCATGGATTTCAGAGAGCCATCCTTATTTCGCAGATGGCTGCATCCCAGGGACAACGAAAAACGATATCTGCATCCTCTCCCGATATTCCGGAGTTCTTCTTTCAGGCGTTCCGGCCAGAATTCGTCCGGTACTTCCGGATCATAGACCAGAACCGCAAATTCATCCCCGCCGATGCGGTAGCAGATTCCTTTTTCCCGGAAAACGTTCTCCACACATCTGGCCGAGATCACCACCATCTCGTCTCCTGCAGCCCGTCCGTATTCTTCGTTGATCACGCGAAGCTGATCGATATCGATATACATAAGAAGGATATCCCGGTATCTGCCCATATCTGCGGAAATACTTTCCAGTTTTTTCTCAAAATTGGCTCTCGTCTCAAGTCCTGTCATCCCATCCTCTCTGGACAGTCGTTCGTAAGCCTGGGATTCCAGACGGTAACGGACGTTGTCTGCCATCATCATGACTGCGTCTGCAATGACCAGCACAAGAAACACAAGATTTCCCAATTCAAAAATGGATCCATAGTAGGAAATCTCGAACAGCCAGTACAGGATCAGCGCTATGATACCGCTTGCTCCCACGATGATATATGCAATGAGAAGCAGATGTATCTCACGCTGTTTATGCTTCCGGTACTCCCGGATCAGAAGTACCGCTGATATCAGGACCCACACAACCAGCAGGATATGTGTTACAAACAGCATATCCTTAAATTCAAAGGCTCCCAGGATCACCAGAACTCCCTGTAAAACAGCATTCAGATAAAATGTAAAGATTCCAAGATCCAGGAGCCTGTATTTTTTCATGTTTCCGATATTCTGCAAAAAACGCAGCATCGGAACTGCCAGCAGCATGAACATATAAAAAGAAATGAGACATAATACTTCGGGGCATCTGCTGTAGCTTTGTGCCAGTGATGAGTCCGTCACCAGCCAGATACTGCACATCATAAGGAACAGTGCCACATCCCGGAACCGTCTGTCCGGCATCTGCCTTATTCTCATATAGATGCAGATGCACAGGGCGATCATACTTAATACGATCATGATCGTTGCCGCCCCTAAAGGAATGGCTGCTTTTCTGATCTGATACCAGGCTATTGCACTTCCGGTTCCTATGCATACCGGCTCTATAACATATTTTCCTCTCTGAGGCGCAGAATAGCTGAACGTCAGGACTTTTCCCTCTGTGTCATTACCCAGAGCGGCGATGCACTGCACCTTGGAACGCATCTGCACATTTTTGGAAAACATAGCCTCCTTATATTCATACAGGATCTTTCCATTCAGGCGTATCACCAGATCGTACTGGGCTCCTGTAGAAACCACGGTCATTCCTCTGCTTTCCGCTCCCAGACTTTCATTGTACAGGATCAGTTTTTCACCTGTTTTTGCCGGAATTTCCGCAGGCAGGGTGATCTCCTGTTTTTTTCCGTCTTTTATGTAGTACCATCCTTTGTTAAGAAGCTGTACACTGTCCTGCTTCTGGATCAGTCCCCCTGTGTGGATCGCCGCAAAGATCGCGCCAAAAACCAGCAGCACCACAACAAAAAGAAAGGATTCTCCCTTCCATATCAAATTTTTCTTTTTTCTGTAATCCATACTCTTCCTCTTTATATTTTTTTATTCCATTTCGTTTTGTATCTATCATATCATCAATCGATTTTTCCGTCAAAAAAATTGTCAAAAAACAGGGTGAAATTTTTTTTCAAAAAAAGAAAAAAAGTGCTTGCATTTTGTAAGAAAGTATTATATACTAACGAAGTCGGTTGCGGGAAACAACAGAAATCAAGAGCAAACGACACAAATGAATATGGCCAGTTGGTCAAGGGGTTAAGACGCCGCCCTCTCACGGCGGAAACACGGGTTCGATTCCCGTACTGGCTATCAACTAAAAGCAGTTAGGATTTTTATTCTGACTGCTTTTTTTGTGATTGTTATACTTCACTTTTTCCTGTTATCGCTATCAAACGTTGCTCTGAACATTGCATATAAAAATTTCGTTCTTCCTGTTTATCTGTTTTCTGTATTTTCACATATATTATTTTGCATTTCTTTCTCTTCTGTTTTATAATTTCCCCTGAAAATACTTAAGATAAGGGGTGACTTCTCATGCATCACAAACATTCTTTTCGCAGAAAGCTGCAGACATTTTTTCTTTCTCTGCTGCTTGTTCTGATAACAGTCGCAGGAGTTCCCTCTGCTGCTTACACAGCCGAGGCTGCTTCTGCTGACACAACAATGGCTGTACACTTTCTGGATGTAGGGCAGGGGCTTTCGATCCTGGTCCAGTCACAGGGGCAGAATCTCTTGTATGACGGCGGTGACCGAGGACATTCCAGTTTCGTGGTTTCCTATCTGCAGAAACAGAATATTTCCATCATTGACTATATGATCTCCTCCCATTATGACGAGGACCATGTGGCTGGTCTTGTAGGATGCATGGACAGCTTTTCCGTAAAAAATGTGATCGGTGCAGATTATGTACAGGATACAAAGATCTATCAATCTTTTGAAAACAGTGTTGCCTCTCAGGGATTAACTGTGCAGCATCCGGAACCCGGAACGGATTTTGCTTTCGGAGGCGGGAAATTTACGGTTCTTTCTCCTCAATCGATCAGCAGCAACGATAACGACAATTCTGTTGCGATCCGGCTGGAAAACGGAAATAACCATTTTCTTTTTACTGGGGATGCAGAATCCGCAGGGGAGGAAGCGATCTGTGATCTGGGACTTGATCTTTCCTGCGATGTGATCGTTCCGGGACATCACGGTTCTGCCACTGCCACCACCTGGGATCTGCTCCAGAAGACTGTTCCGGAATATGCAGTGATCAGCTGCGGCGCCGGTAATTCCTACGGACATCCTCATAAGGATACCATGGATAAGCTTGCGGATATGGGAATACAGGTATTTCGTACTGATGAGCAGGGTACGGTGATCGCAGTCAGCGACGGAAGCAATATCCAGTGGAACCAGAGTCCCTGTAATGATTATTCTGCTGGAGATGAATCGGATACCGGCACACAGCCTTCCTCCGCTTATAAGGATTCCGGTGCGTCCGGCTATGGATCTTCTGATTCGGCTGCTGCAGATCCTCAGACCGGAGTGCAGGCCGATCCGGAGCCAGTGGGTGATATGGTCTGGATCTCCGCTACCGGAAGCAAGTACCACCGGATCCCTAACTGTGGAAATATGAATCCGGATAATGCCACAGAAATGACACGCTCCCAGGCTGAAGCTGCAGGGTATAAAGCCTGCAAGAAGTGTTATTAGAAACGTCCGCATGCTGTCAGGTTTTCTGAACATCATACAGTATTGACGTAATATGGATAATCTTTGAGAACATTATTTAAGGACAGCTATATCATAAATCGATATGACATGCTGTCCTTTTCTTTTACTATTTTATAATATCCTCCGCCGGTTCAGCCGGTACGAAGACTCTCTTCTTTTCTTTTTTCTCCTTTTTTGCTGCCTTGGCCCGCTCGGTCGCCTCCCTGCAGAATTCCATCTGGGAATTTATCAACGTTTTGCCACGTTTGTCCTGCTTCTCATACAAACCGGAGGGCTGCAGGATATGTGCTTTTACATTGTCACGGAATTCCAGATCCAGCACATGCATGATCTCTTCCTTGATCCGCTCATCTTCCACAGGAAAAACAATCTCCACACGACGGTCAAGGTTACGTGGCATCCAGTCCGCACTTCCCATATAAATTTCATCGGAACCGCCATTGCGGAAATAGAAAATACGGCTGTGCTCCAGGAAATTACCGACGATCGAACGCACGTGGATATTTTCGCTGATACCCGGAATGCCCACCTTCAGGCAGCAGATGCCGCGGATCAGAAGATCGATCCTGACACCACAGGAAGAAGCATAATACAGCGCTGCAATAATCTCAGGGTCACACAGAGAATTCATCTTTGCCGCAATGTGAGCCTCTTCTCCCTTTTTCGCATGCTCCGCTTCTCTTTCGATCATTTTTACAAAACGGTCCTTCATCCAGATCGGTGCAACGATCAGGCGATTCCAGCGCTTCGGCTCGGAATATCCGGAAAGCATGTTGAACACTGCAGTTGCATCCTCTCCAAACCGTTCGTCACAGGTAAAGATACCGCAGTCTGTATAAAGCTTGGCTGTGGAATCGTTATAGTTTCCGGTTGCCAGATGCACATATCTGCGGATCCCGTTTTCTTCTCTTCTCACAACAAGAGTGATCTTACTGTGTGTTTTCAGGCCCACCAGACCATAGATCACATGACAGCCTGCCTTTTCCAGCATTTTTGCCCAGACGATATTGTTTTCCTCATCAAAACGCGCTTTCAGCTCTACAAGAACAGAAACCTGCTTGCCGTTTTCTGCGGCTTGAGCAAGTGCCGCGATGATGGGTGAATTGCCGCTGACGCGATACAGGGTCTGCTTGATTGCCAGTACATCCGGGTCCTTTGCCGCCTGACGCACGAAATTCACCACCGGATCAAAGCTCATATACGGATGATGCAGGAACACATCACCCTCCCTGATCACCTGAAAAATATCTTTATCATTCTGAAATGCAGGTACTGCTGCCGGTTTGTATTTCGGTTCCTTGAACTGATCGTATCCGTCAATACCATAAACCTTCATCAGCATGGTCAGATCCAGCGGTCCGTTGATAAAAAAGATATCATCTCCATGAACCTGAAACTCCATTTTCAGAATATCCAGAAGCCGCGGATCCATCTTATCTTCCACTTCCAGGCGGATCACCTCTCCCCACTGGCGTTTTTTCAGCTGTTTCTGGATCTCAACCAGAAGATCCTCTGCCTCATCCTCGTCAATAGGAAGATCCGCATTACGCATGATCCTGTACGGATGGGCACAGATCACATCATAGCTCAAGAACAGCTTGTCGATGTTGCGCTCAATGATCTGTTCCAGAAGTGTTACGGTTGTATGGCCTTTTTTCTCAGATGGAATGATCACTACTCTCGGAAGTACAGAAGGCACCTGTACAGTGGCAAAATCAATCTCTTCTTTTCCTTTTTTGGTATCTTTTTTGGAAAGAAGTGCTCCGATATTCAACGTTTTATTACGGATCAGAGGAAACGGTCTGGAAGAATCCATTGCCATTGGTGTCAGGACCGGATATACATTATCTTCAAAATACTGATCCACAAATTCTTTCTGCTTCTCGGAAAATGCCTCGTGCTCAAAGATCACATGAAGTCCTGCTTTTTCAAGTGCAGGGACCAGAGACCGGTTTAATGTACTGTACTGTACGTGAACAAGATCATGTGTCTGCCGGCTGATGGCTTTCAGCTGTTCCTTGGCTGTCATTCCTGCAATATCTGTTTTTTTGTACCCTGCATGAACCTGATCCTTCAGGGATGCAACACGGACCATATAAAATTCATCCAGATTGGATGAGGTGATACTCAAAAATTTCAGTCTCTCAAACAGAGGTAGATTTTTGTCTCTGGCTTCACTGAGCACACGATCATCAAATTTGATCCAGCTCAGTTCTCTGTTTACAAAATATTCCGGTTTGTCAAATTCCTTAAATTTCATACAAAAACCTCCTCCGTTATCTTCTTCCCTTCCGTCTCATTACAAGCCGGATTCCAAACACCTCTTCAAAAAATTCTTTTTTATCTTTCAGAAGCCCCAGCTCCAGAGAAACATCCCTTGCGGAATCCACCACCAGGTAAAGAATCCTGTCTTTTAAGGTTACATTAAGCGCTTTTACCTTCTGGTAATGGCTTCTGTCCATAGCATTGGCCAGGCGGAGAATCGCGGTCAGCTTCGCAGTCAGGAGATAATTTTCCCTGCTCATGGATGTTTCACGGTTGATCTCTTTGTAGCAGCCGAATTCTCTGGTATTGTACCTCACCGCACTAGCGATCACCTGCCGCTCCTCTGTGGAAAGACCTATGATCTCCGTAGCCATGATGATCCGGTAAGAGCATTCTGCCACCTCACTCATACTGATATATTTTCCGCAGTCATGAAGAAGAACTGCGATCTGCAGAAGAAGCCGTTCACGTTTTCCCATGCCGTGGATCTTCCTTGTACTGTCAAAAATATCCAGTGCCACATCGGTAGTTCCTGCAATGTGGTTCTTTCCGCTGGAATACCTTTTGGCAATGTTCCTGGATGCCACCAGGATATCATTTTCAAAATTATGTACACTTTTCAGATATTTATTTTTTTCCGCATGGTCATAGGCAATCCCGTCCAGAAGAGAAACACCCGGGATCCAGAGTGCTTCTGCCTGAAAGATTTCTATAAAGTTTCGAATGATAACCATGTTCGGCACGATCAGAGACGCATATTCCGGTTCCAGCTCCATGGATTCGGCAAGGTCATGATCGGACATGTTTACAATGGTCTCGTATTTCTTCAGGAATTCCTCCTTTGTAATGATATTCTCTCCGGATCTGTCCTGAAAGATCGTATCTGTGAGAAAATCTCCCATCAGGATCAGATTGGAGATTTCCTTGTCCTTAAGATAAAGACGTTGAAAGCTTATCAGATCATTTCGGATAAATTCCTCTATCAGCCGGTCATAATGTGGAGTTGTTTTCTCTAGTTCTTTCAGACGTTCGCGGATACGAAGACTTCCCATACGGATACTCTGGGTCAGCACCAGAGCATCTTTATCAAAGAGAGAGATCTGCAGATTTCCTCCTCCGATATCCAGGATCGCCGTACCCTTCTGAATAGCCTTTTTGAAGCCGGATTCAATGGCAGCAATGGATTTATATCCCAGAAAATGCTGTTCCGCATTACTCAGGATCTCCACCCGGATACCAGTTCTCTGATAGATCTGCTCCAGGATGATCACCGGATTTTCCAGCTCACGGAGAGAGCTTGTTGCACACGCACGCCAGCTTTCTACCCCAAATTCAGCCATCATGCGTTTAAAATCATTAAGGGTCTCGCAGAGCTCATCCACAGTCTCCATCTCTAGCCGTCCTGCAGCATAAGTTCCACGGCCCAGCTCCAGCTGGTAACGGACATCATTGATCTCCCGGAAGCCGATCCGCTTTGACATTTCAAAGATCTTCATACTGACTTCATAGGAGCCTATATCAATTGCTGCAAAGGTTGTCACCGCCATAGTTTTTCATCCTTTCCCCCAATACACAGGTAAACTATTTCTTTTTTTCTTCCTCTGTTCCCACAATGTAATCAATAAACTGCTGCGCTGCACGTCCGGTCAGTCCGCCGTGAGAGATCTCCCACTGGTTGGCTTTCAGAAGAAGCTCCTCCTCCGGCATGGTAACTCCATAACGGGCTGCCAGTGTGCGGACGATCTCCTGGAACTGTTTTTTGTCCGGTTTGCCAAAGTAGATACGGACGCCAAAGCGATATACCAGGGAAAGCTTCTCCTGCACGGTGTCGGAGGAATGCAGATCATTGTCATCTGCGATCTCCAGCTTATCTGTGGCACGCTCACGGACAAGATTACGCCGGTTGCTTGTGGCATAGATCAGGACATTGTCCGGTTTTTTCTCAAGACCGCCCTCGATCACGGCTTTCAGGTATTTATATTCAATCTCAAATTCCTCAAAGGAAAGATCATCCATATAAATGATAAAACGATAGTTACGGTTTTTGATCTGGGCGATGACTTCATTAAGATCCTGGAACTGATGCTTATAGGCCTCAATGATACGAAGTCCCTGATCATAATACTGGTTCAGGATTCCCTTGATACTGGAAGATTTACCGGTTCCCGCATCACCAAAGAGCAGACAGTTGTTCGCCTTTCTCCCCTGTACAAATGCCTCTGTATTATCAATGAGCTTTTTCTTGGCGATCTCATATCCTACCAGATCATCGATCTTCACATGTGCGATCCTTGTGATAGGCTGGATCTCCACCTTTCCCTCCTCATCGTGGCCGATACGGAATGCCTTATGGAGACCAAGCTTGCCAACACCGAAATCTTTATAGAAGGATACCATATCATCCATAAATTCTTCGGTTGTGGTGGCTGCTGCCAGGGTTTTGCTCATCTGACAGATACGGTCACGGATCCTGGTATTAAAGAGCTTGCTGTTCTCATCCGGTGTCTGGTAATCACAGATCACCCTGCAGCATACAGTTCCGAACACTTTATCAAAGACCGTGATGTCAAAATCATACAATTCCTTGAAAATCTGGAAATCATTTTTTGCCAGGTCGTTAATGCTGCCCTTGATCGCTCCTCGTATCTCGCTTGCCATACTGAAAGCGTTCTCATGATTTACCAGAAGGAAGGTAAGATATGTATGCCAGATATTTCCGGAAAAACCGTACATTCCTGCCAGCTCCACCAGCCCGTTGACACTTTTGAAAAACTGGTCTTCTCTTGCCTTGAGTGCTTCTTCATCTGCTTCATAAAGATTAATAAGTTCTGTCATATCGTCCAGTATCTCACCGTTTGTAAATCCACGGTAAAGGACACATTCCTGAATTCTTGCCAACATAATAATTTAACTCCTCTGTATCTTAATAATTTCCAAGAACACGGAGAACATTCGCCTCTGCCTCGATTCCTCTTAACGCATTCTCCACAGCGCTTTCGCCAAGTTTCCCTGTGAAATCCACGAAAAAACGGTATTCCCAGGATTTTCCCGGAATCGGACGGGATTCAATTTTGGTCATGTTCAGTCCGTTGTAGATAATATGGGAAAGCATGTTGTAAAGAGTTCCGCTTTCATGAGGCAGCTCAAAACAGATGCTGATCTTCCCGGCCTTTTCCTCGTATTCCGGTTTCCTGCTTACAATAATAAAACGTGTAGAGTTTGCTTTTTCTCTGCAGATATTTTCTGCAAGGACCTTCAGACCGAATACCTCACCAGCCTCACGGCTTGCGATAGCTGCCACGCCTTTGTCCCCCACCTCACTGACCTTTTTGGCCGCGCCTGCGGTGTTTTCCACTTCCTTCTTTTTCCAGGAAGGGTTTTCCTCCAGAAATGCCTTGCACTGGGCAAGCCCCTGAGGATGAGAGCAGACTTCCCTGATATCCCCTATCTGTGCATCCGGCATGCCCAGAAGCACATGATCCACACGGATGATCTGCTCGCCTACGATATACAGCTTGTACTCCATAAGAAGGTCATAGATATCAGCCACGATACCTGCAGTAGAATTCTCAATAGGAAGTACCGCATAATCGGCCTTGCCATGGGTTACATCCTCCATAGCTGTCCTCCATGTTTTTACATGGTAGCTTTCGATATTTTTCCCAAAGTACTGCCGCATAGCCGCATAGCTGTAGGCTCCCTCTACACCCTGGAACACAACCGTTGCGTTTTCAAGGGGAACATGCTTCACAGTTGTGAAATTGCGCTCTCCGTAAATCCCATGCTCTGTCAACAGCTGGTACTGTCTCTTACGGCTGATGGCCATGATCTGACGGAAAAGCTCCTGCACGCCGAGGCTGTTAAAGTCCCCGTGGGCCTTGTTTTTCAGCGTATGGATCTTCTGGCTCTCACGTGCCGGATCCAGTACCTGCTTACCGGTTTTTATTTTATATTCAGCGACTTCCTCACTCACCTTCATTCGTTTTTCAAAGAGACGTACGATCTCACTGTCGATCTCATCGATCTCGTCTCTATATCTTTCCAAATCTGTCATTGGTTTCCTCCGTTATGTTTCCTGATAATTTCTGTAAGATCCCCCAGGAACGCCAGGGAACCAAAAGCAATGATCACATCCTCTTTTCCTGCCAGCTGATAGGCCTCTGCTACTGCGGCTTCGATGTTGTCAAAGGGCCTTACATCAGAATGAAATTCCCGCACCGCATCTGCCAGCTCCTGCGGGGTCAGAGCCCTGGGGTTATCCGGTGCCGCAATCGTCAGGATGGTATCTGCGTATTTTTCTGTTTTCTGGATGACCTTGCGGTAATCCTTGTCACGGAACATTCCCATGATGTAGATGATCCTTTTTCCCTTAAAATACCGTTCAATGGATGCAGCCAGCATGTCTGCCGCTGCAGGGTTATGAGCTCCATCAACCACAAAATCCGGTTCTGTCCCGAGAAGTGCAAATCTTCCCGGCCAGGTGGTACGTTTCAATCCATCCTGTCTCTGGACCAGTGTTGTGGGATATCCCTGTTCATTCAGGATTTCCAGTGCTCGGAGCGCTGCCACCGCATTTTCCTTCTGATAGGCACCTGCCAGGGATATTGTATATTTTTCTCCTTTATAAAGAAAGGTCTGGCCGGTTATGGATGCTTCCAGTACCTCTGCGCTGTCCTGGTCTGCTGCCTCGTATGGCACATTCTGTTCTTCGCATATTCTTCGTATGACCGCCTCTGCCTCCGGCTGCTGCTTTACAGTTACCATATGACTGTTCGGTTTAATGATGCCGGCCTTTTTTTCTGCTATCTCGCCCAGGGTATTTCCAAGAAATGCCGTATGATCCATACTAATGGATACCAGAATGGAAAGAACTGTAGTACTTATAATGTTGGTGGCATCCAGATCACCGCCCATACCAACTTCCATTAATACCAAATCGCATTTCTCATCCCGAAAATAAAGAAATGCGGCTGCAGTTTCAATTTCAAATACTGACGGATGCGGTTTTCCCTCTTTTACGATCTCATCGATCACCTCCGCGATCCTTGTCACATATGCTGCAAATTTCTCTCTGCTGACAGGTTCTCCGTTAACCTCCATCCTCTCTCTGTAGGAATAGACCGCCGGGGAAATATATCTTCCGACCCGGTAACCTGCACCTGATAAAGCGGAATACAGATATGCGATCACAGAACCCTTTCCGTTAGTTCCCGCTACATGAACATACTTCAGTTCATCCTGGGGATCTCCAAGCCGCCTCATCAGTTCTCTCATATTTTCCAGTCCCAGAACAATTCCCTTTTTCAATTCCGCAGCTCTGATGTAGGCACGACTTTCTTCATAATTCATCGTCTGTTTTCTCCTTCCGCATGTGTTGATGATCCATTACTGCTTTTTCACTTTGCAGTAATAATTTTGTTCATTATAACCCACGTGTATATTTTTTTCAAGGCAGGGAAGGCTATTAAAGACGCTTTTCCACGTTAAATATATTTAAAGTCCAGGCGGATATTCGCAGCCCCGCAGAGGACTTTCATAATTCAGTTAAACTGACATTTTTCCGGAAAGCGCAGGATTTCTGCTGATGAGAAGGAGCTTTAAAATGCAAAAGAAGGATTTTTTTCTGTGCGGTTTTACAGGCTGGTGTCTGGAGATCTTATGGACAGGACTGCACTCTCTTGTCACCGGACATTTTACTATGATGGGCAAAACCTCTCTTCTGATGTTCCCTGTTTACGGACTTGCAGCACTGATCCGTCCGGCTTACTACAAGCTTGCCCGCTTTCCGGTTATGGTACGGGGGATCATTTACAGCTGCGGGATTTTTTTCGTGGAATTTTTAAGCGGATCTTTTTTTCAGAAGCTTCACATCTGTCCCTGGGATTATTCTCATGTTCCGCTTCAGTATAAAGGAGTGATCCGGCTGGACTATGCTCCTCTGTGGTTTTTTACCGGTCTCTTTTTCGAATGGCTTCTTCGACAAAATCCTCGGAAAGTCTCTTGAAAATCTCACAGTTATATTATATGATAACTGGAAGGAATCTTATTTCCAGTAAATAATTGGAGGTACAACATGAGACATTTAATGAGTCCATTGGATTTCTCGGTTGAAGAGCTTGATAAGCTTCTGAATCTCGCCGACGACATCGGGAAAAATCCAAAAAAGTATGCGCATACCTGTGATGATAAAAGGCTTGCGACATTGTTTTACGAACCAAGTACACGTACACGTTTAAGTTTCGAAGCAGCCATGATGAATCTTGGAGGAAAGGTTCTCGGTTTTTCTTCTGCTGATTCCAGCTCCGCATCCAAAGGCGAAAGCGTTGCCGATACTATTCGCGTTGTTTCCTGTTATGCAGATATCTGTGCTATGCGTCATCCGAAAGAGGGTGCTCCGCTTGTAGCTTCTATGTCATCCAATATTCCGGTGATCAATGCCGGTGATGGCGGCCACCAGCATCCTACCCAGACATTAACCGATCTTTTAACTATCCGCTCCCTGAAGGGCAGACTTGACAATATTACCATCGGCCTCTGTGGTGACCTGAAATTCGGCCGTACCGTTCACTCTCTGATCGAGGCTCTGGTCCGTTATGAAAATGTGAAATTTGTTCTGATCTCTCCGGAGGAGCTTCGTATTCCAAGCTATATCCGTGAGGATGTTCTGAAACGCAACAATGTCGAGTTTGTCGAGGAGGAACGTCTGGAGGATGCACTTCCGGATCTGGATATCCTGTACATGACCCGTGTTCAGAAGGAACGTTTCTTCAACGAAGAGGATTATGTCCGCATGAAAGATTTCTATGTTCTGGACAAACAGAAAATGGAGCTTGCACCGAAGGATATGTATGTCCTCCACCCACTCCCACGTGTTAACGAGATTTCTGTTGAAGTGGATTCTGATCCACGTGCCGCTTATTTCAAACAGGTCCAGTATGGTGTGTATGTCCGTATGGCCCTGATTCTTACATTACTGGAGGTGGAACTGCCATGTTAAACGTAGGTGCTCTTCGTGAGGGTTATGTTCTGGATCATATCAAAGCCGGCAAGGCAATGACGATCTATCATGACCTGAAGCTGGATAAGCTGGACTGTACGGTTGCTATCATCAAAAATGCCCGCAGCCAGAAAATGGGAAAAAAGGATATCATCAAGGTTGAATGCCCCATCGAGGATCTGGATCTGGATATCCTTGGTTTTATCGATCATAATATTACCGTAAATATCATCAAGGACGAAAAAATCGTTGCAAAGAAAGAGCTGAAGCTGCCGAAGCAGGTTGTGAACGTAATCAAATGCAAGAATCCTCGCTGCATTACTTCCATCGAGCAGGGACTGGATCAGATTTTTGTTCTTGCAGATGAAGAGAATGAGGTTTACCGGTGTAAGTATTGCGAGGAGAAATATAGAGGTAAACGGAATAAATAGGGATTCAAGGATTCCTGCGAGAATTATTGACAAACGGACGCGTCCGGCTCCTGCGAAGGCCTGAATATCGAAGCGGGAACCGGGCGCTGTGTTTTCATAGAAAAGTTTTTTACAAAAAAGCAACTGATATTTTACAGAACATATCTGCAAAATACAGTTGCTTTTATTATGTGCTTATTATCATACACAGTCAGACCGATAAGCCGGGTTATGTCGTTGGGTGATCATCTATCTAGGCCTTCCGTTGCCAGAAGGCTCCAGCGACCTACCTGAAAGCACGACGGGCCGCCGTATGGCTTTCTTCTCGGTCTTGCTTCGAATGGAGTTTACATGTGCCCGCTCTGTTACCACAGCGGCGGTAGTCTCTTACACTGCCTTTCCACCCTTACCCCGCAAAACGGGGCGGTTTATTTCTGTTGCACTGGTCTGGGAGTTACCTCCACCGGACGTTATCCGGCATCCTGCCCTGTGAAGCCCGGACTTTCCTCGTCTGGACCCTTTCGTCTGTCCAGCCGCGATCACCTGGCCTGGCTGCGCACCTGCTATTTTAACACAGGTGTATAGACTTGTAAAGTTAGAATTTTCTTGGTCTCCTATGTCTTTTACATGGAAATCCATCCAAATGCATTTGCCACAGAACTGAAAAGAATGATTGCCGCAAAGATTGGGCAAAGATACTGGATCATAAAATTAAAGATTCTTTTTCTGCGGAAAGTACCACCTTCCTGCAGTACTTCCTCTTCAATCTTCTTTGTACCAACTACTCTGGATATCAGAAGACAGGTAGCAATCGCTGCAATCGGCATCATGACAGAGTTCGTCAGGAAATCAAAGAAATCAAGGAACTGCATTCCAATGATCTTAACACACGCCAGAGGACCATAGCCAAGAGAAGAAAGACTTCCGAGAACAACCATGATAACTCCGACAAATACTGTCGCCTTCTTGCGTCCCCATTTCAGTTCATCCTGAAAAGTAGATACTGCACTCTCAGTCAGTGCAATAGAACTGGTCAAGGCTGCACAGAGAACCAGTACAAAAAACAGGATTCCAACCAGAGTTCCAAATCCCATGCTTGCGAATACCTTCGGAATCGTAATAAACATCAGTGCCGGTCCTGCCTGTAACGTATCCGGTTCTCCACCGGAGAATGCAAACACTGCCGGAATGATCATTAAACCTGCCATCATTGCGATCGCTGTGTCAAAAATTTCTACATTTTGTGTAGAACCTTCAATAGATACATCTTTTTTCATATAAGAACCAAAAGTTACCAGAATACCCATTGCGATCGACAGAGAATAAAACATCTGTCCCATTGCCGCAACCACTGTCATCCAGGAGAAGTTTTTGATATTTGGTATCAGAAAATATTTCACGCCTTCCAGTGCTCCTGGTCTTGTCACCGAATAAACGACAATGACTATAGACAAAAATACCAGTATCGGCATCATTAATTTGGAAACTCGTTCCACGCCATTCTGTACACCTGCATAAATGATCACCAGCGTAAGCAGTGTAAAAAACAGGAAACAGGTTTCTGTAGAAAATCCATCCGCTATAAAAGCAGAAAAATATCCGTCTTCGGCAAGAGTCTGACTGCTTCCCTTTACATACTCCACCAGGTACTTAATTACCCAGCCACCGATCACAGAATAATACGGCACGATCAGAACCGGTATGATCGCATTGATCCAACCGCCCAAAGACAGCCACTTTGATTTACCAAAAGTTCCAAACGCACCTACCGGACTTTTCTTTGTCATACGTCCCAGAGCTGTCTCTGCCACGATCATAGAATATCCGAAGGTCAATGCCAGAATGATATAGATCAGTAAAAAAATTCCACCGCCGTACTTTGCCGCCAGATAAGGGAATCTCCATATATTCCCAAGCCCTACTGAAGCACCGGCTGCAGACAGCACAAATCCGATCTTCCCGGAAAACGTACTTCTCTCATGTTTGTGTTTCTCCATAATTCTTCCTTTCCCGTCACATTTTTCATATTCTTTCTTTATGTCTTCTCAATTTCCGCCCATATGATGATACCACGCTTTTATCTCTCAGGCAAACAATATATAAAAAAATACAGAGCTTATATTTCCTGAATTACTGTTCACTCCATTCTCAATAACACGCTTCGCGATGCACAGAATTTATGCTAATCACATAAATTCGCGCAGTATGGCTCGGGTTTTCTGTGACCTTCGCTCACAAAAAACACCTCGCGGAATATTACCAGTAAACAGTAATTTTCCTGTTCTGCATCCCACAACCATACTCTCCGCACATTTTATATTTTTCCTGCCAGCTGGATGCACCAGCCTGGGGGAGAGGATATCGGTTTGGGCTGCTGCGGAGGAGGGGTGATAACTACTTGGGCTGCGGGAGTCGGCGTTATTGCGGCAGGGTCAGCTGTCTGAGCCAACGGCGAGTTCTGGCCCTGCCGCAATGCTTTTAGCCGACTCACGGAGTCCTAGTAGTATCCCCCGACGGAGTCCCTGCCCGGACCGATATCCTCTCCCCCAGGCGTCCATCATTCTGCTTCCACCACTTTCCCCAGCAGTATCCCCCCCTACGCAACCATCCACTCTGACGTTATCGTCCAAACATTTGTTTGTAAATTAATTTCTTACCGGAGCACCAACGTCCACTCCTGCCGATCCACAACCTCACCGATCACCCCAGCCTGCAAACCAGCCGCATCCAGCCGCTTCATGATCTCCGGCACATCCCTTTCCGGAACCGCCGCCAGCAATCCCCCAGAAGTCTGCGGATCAAACACCAGATCCTCCCGCCAGAGCTCTGCCACACTTTTCACTCCGGTTTTCTCAGCAAACTCCCGGTTCCTGTAAGCCCCACCCGGAATCAATCCCATAGAAGCAAACTCCTTCACATCCGGAAGCACCGGCAGCTTCTCCGTATCGATCACAACCGTCCGGTCACTGGCCACAGCCATCTCCGTAGCATGTCCCCCAAGACCAAACCCCGTCACATCCGTACAGGCATGAACCTCAAACTCTTTAAAAACCTCACAGGCGTCCCGGTTCAGTTTCTTCATGGAAGCCAAAACCGCCTTACGTGCACCTTCCGTCACCAGATCCGCCTTGATCGCCGTATTCACGATCCCCGCACCCAGCGCTTTCGTCAGGATCAGCTTATCTCCGGTCTGCGCTCCAAAATTCTTCCAGAACTTCCTCGGATCTACAAAACCCGTCACACTGAGCCCATACTTTGGTGTATCATCCTGGATAGTATGGCCACCGGCAAGAACCGCACCAGCCTCCATCACCTTATCTGCACCACCACGCAGGATCTCTCCGAGGATTTCCACATCCATATCCTTCGGAAACGCCACAATATTCAAAGCCGTCCTCGGAGTTCCACCCATAGCATATACATCACTCAACGCATTGGCCGCCGCGATCTGCCCGAAATCATAAGGATCATCTGCTACCGGAGTAAAAAAATCCAGTGTCTGGATCAGCGCCAGATCTTCGGAAACCTTATAAACGGCCGCATCGTCCGAAGTGTCCGTTCCAACCAGAAGATCCGGATCACAGAATTTTGGCAGCCCGCCAAGAACTCCTGCCAGAGTCCCCGGTCCTACCTTAGCTGCACAGCCACAGTTTGGAGCCAGTTTTGTCAGTTGTACTTTTTCTTTCATGATCACTTTCCCTTTCCTTTAAGCCCTGTAAATCCCGTCGTCTATCCGCAGTACCACAGAGGACTTTACCTTTTCCGATTCACACTCAAAAGGCTCCACACACCACAGATCCCATGCACAGAGAAATCCTGATCTTCTCATCTTTGTGCCAACCGATATCTGCACTGCATAGAGCCGTATATCTACACATAGCTTTTTTTATTTATACAATTAATTTATACATTAAAACAACTACCGCCAATAAACTCCCTCAGAAGCGAATTAAACGGAACACCTTCACTGGGCACCGGCACAAAATAATCCAGGAACTTCAAAAGCCGCTTCGCCTCCTGATACTCCGGTTCACTCTTGTCAATTCCAAAAAGCAGCGGTTCCGCATAAACCTTCAGGCAGGCAAGCTCATACACAAGAGCTGAATTAAACATCACATCTGCTTCCTCCTGGAACGGAAAAATATTCTGCTCCTCGCCTCTCCGTACAGAAGGCCACCTTGCAATGGTATCCTTTGCGGAAGTTCCACGTGTACGTGCATCACGGACAATCCGACGGATCAGTCTTCCATCCGTTGTGGGGATCCGGTTATGCTCATCAATGTTCAGCTGTGTCAGCGCACTGATATAGATCTTAAACTTACTCTCTTTTGGAAGGGCATAACTCAGCTTGTCATTAAGCCCGTGAATGCCTTCGATGACCAAGATATCATCTTTTCCAAGCTGAAGCTGGTCTCCCCGGTATTCCCTGCATCCGGTCTTGAAATTAAATGTAGGAAGATCCACGGTTTTTCCCGAAAGAAGATTCAGCATATCTTCATTAAACTGCTTCGTGTCAATGGCTTCCAGACACTCATAATTCTTTTCTCCGAATTCATCCAACGGCGTATGTTCACGATCCACAAAATAGTTATCCACAGCAATGGGATGCGGCTTCAGACCATGAGCAGAAAGCTGAATCGATAATCTGTGAGAAAAACTGGTCTTTCCGGAAGAAGACGGACCTGCGATCATTACGAACTTTACATTGCCCCTTCTCCGGATCTCCTCGGCAATCGAAGAAATCTTGGCCTCATGAAGTGCCTCCTGGATCAGCATCAGGCTCTGCACACCTTCTCTTGTGATCCGGTCATTGAGATCTCCCACAGTGGCAACATCCAGCTTATCGCCCCACTCTTCCGATTCCTTCTGCACATGGAAGATCTTATCCTGGGGTTCAAAAGGCTCCAGCACATCCGGGTTCTTCTGCCTCGGAAGGATCAGCACAAAGCCTTCATCATAAAGCTGCAGATCAAAATACTTCACATAGCCGGTATCCGGTGCCATAAATCCATAAAAATAATCCTCGAAATTTTCCAGGCTGTAAATATTCACTCTGGAAACCCGCCGATAACGGAACAGCTTTTCTTTATCATACATATGATGCCTGTGGAACATGGAAACGGCATCATCCGTGCTGACACTGCGTTTGCAGATTGGAAGCTTTTGGTCTACCAGTTCCCGCATCCGCACTTTTACCCGGTCAAGAAGCTCCTGATCCAGGGTAGCACTGCCTTTCATGGTAAAATAAAGAGCATTTCCAATAGAATAATGGATCACAACATGATCCACATTCTCTTTTCCAGCTACATCAAAAATTGCCTTCAAAAGAATAAAGATCGCACTTCTCCGATAGGTTTTTCGACCGGCACTGTCCTTTGCGGTTATAAATCCCAGTGTACAGTCATGCTGAAGCTTCTTGTGAAGCTCACGGAGCTTTCCGTTCTCAGTCACAAGGATCACCGGATACTCTGTTTTGCCCTCATAATCCCTTATAATCTCAGAATACGGTGTCATTTTGGGGTATTCCCTTGTTTCTCCGTTTATGGTCACTTTAATCATTGTCTGTTCCATAACGATCCCCTCCACAGGCTTATATATTTATACAGCTGCCCGATTTTTCGGACAGCCATGTGTTTCACAATTCATTTTTCCGAAACGGATAATCGTATTCCGTCCCACTACATATTCATGAATACAAGCACTTTTTTGCAATCCGCTTTTACAAAACAATATATGGATTTTTCACACTGGCGCAGGTTGTCTTAAGCGCAGGGAATGCCGCATTCAGCTCCTTCTCCATAGCTTCCGCAAAAATATACTCCGTACCGTAATGTCCGGCATCTACAATCGCCAGACCATCTGCCATAGTATCAATGGCAGTATGATAATCAATATCTCCGGTCACATATACATCCGCACCGGCGGCCATTACATCACCGATCATACTCTTTCCGCTTCCTGTACAGATCGCCACAGTCTCGATCTTCCGATCCAGATCACCGTAAACCCGCACATCCGGAAGATGATTGCATTCTTTTACATATTTTCCAAACTCACCAAGAGTCATAACATGGGGAAGCTTTCCTACTCTTCCGAACCCCTCCGGCTGCTCCCCGGATCCATCGGTAACTGTAAGCACCCTTGTATCCTGAAGCTTCAGATGCTCTGCGCTTAAATCTGCCATTCCGATCACATCATAATTGGTATGCATGGCAAAATACGGGATATCCTCCTTTATCAGACGGAGGATCTTTCTTCCGGTAAAGGTATGATTGTTGATCTTTTTGATCCCGGAAAAGATCATTGGGTGATGGGTAAGGATCATATCCGCACCAGCAGCCACCGCCTCATCCAACACCGGTTCCGTAAGATCCAACGCAAGAAATACATGGGAAATCTCTTTCTGGTCATCTCCCACCAGCAGTCCCACATTATCCCAGTCCTCCGCAAATTTTTGCGGATGGTGCTCATTCAGCCATTCGATCAGTTCATATGCTTTCATATCGTTTCAGAGCTGTATGGATCAGCTCCATTTCCTCCTTTACTTCTGCCAGACGAGTTTTTGCGGAAACAGACTCTGCCCCGGAAAGACCGGCAAGTATTTTCTTACGAATCATTTCCTCCCGTAGAAGATACTCTTTAAGGACCGGGTGACATTTTTTCAGAAGGAGAGGTCCAAACCAGGCCTCTTCCTCTGTGTAAACAGTCTTTTTTCCCGAATTGTTACGTACCGCTTTCATCATAGGATAAAATTTTCCGTCTTCTTTTATCATTTCTTCCCTTACGATCTCCCAGCCGATCTCAGAAAGAAAATGCCGGAAATGAGGAAGGTCCGACTGAGGCTGCAGGATCAGTTCCTGAAACCCCTCCCGGACCTTCGCTCCATCCTTTAATATCCTTTCCATCAGAGGACCACCCATTCCCGCGATCACCAGGGTATCACCTTCTCCCGGCTCAAGCTTCGCAAGCCCGTCGCTCAAACGAGTCTCTATGTAATCTTCAAGGCCATAACGGGTAATATTCTCCCTGGCTCTTGAAAGCGGTCCCGGACGTACATCCATGGCAATGGCTGACGGAACTGTTTTTTCACTGACAAGCCAGATCGACAGATAGCCATGGTCACATCCTACGTCTGCCAGCCGGTTTCCTTTTGTTACCATACCGGCAATGGCACGAAGACGCATGGAAAGCTGTACGGATATATTTTTATCAGTCAAGATAATCCTTCAGCTTGCGGCTGCGGCTGGGATGACGCAGCTTGCGCAGAGCTTTTGCCTCGATCTGACGGATACGCTCTCTTGTGACATTGAACTCTTTACCAACTTCCTCCAGAGTTCTGGCACGTCCGTCGTCCAGTCCGAAACGGAGGCGGAGAACCTTCTGTTCACGGTCAGTAAGCGTACTTAAGACTTCTACCAGCTGCTCCTTCAGAAGTGTAAATGCAGCTGCATCTGCAGGTACCGGAACATTATCATCCTGAATGAAATCGCCAAGATGACTGTCTTCCTCCTCACCGATAGGAGTTTCCAGAGATACCGGCTCCTGGGAGATCTTAAGGATCTCACGTACACGGTCTACCGGCATGTCCATCTCCTCAGCGATTTCCTCCGGCGTAGGTTCACGTCCAAGCTCCTGGAGCAGCTGACGGGAAACACGGATCAGCTTGTTGATGGTCTCAACCATATGCACAGGGATACGGATGGTACGTGCCTGATCTGCAATGGCTCTTGTGATAGCCTGACGGATCCACCAGGTTGCATAGGTACTGAACTTGTAGCCTTTTCTGTAATCAAATTTTTCAACAGCTTTGATAAGGCCAAGATTTCCCTCCTGGATCAGGTCGAGGAACAGCATTCCACGTCCAACATAACGCTTTGCAATGCTGACAACAAGACGGAGATTGGCCTCTGCCAGACGTTTCTTGGCAGCTTCATCCCCCTTTTCCATTCTCTTGGCAAGCTCGATCTCCTCATCTGCACTTAACAGACTGACTTTACCGATCTCTTTCAGGTACATACGGACCGGATCCTCGATGCTGACACCTTCCGGTACAGAGAGGTCGATCTTATCAAGCTCTACCTCTTCTTCATCTTCCATCCCATCCATATCCATATCGTTATCAAGGAGGAGTTCGTCACCGCTGTTTTCTGTGATACGGAGAACGTCCACACCGCTGGCCTCCAGGAAGTCAAAAACCTTCTCCATCTGATCCACTTCCAGTGGAGAGTCCTTGAAAAAGTCGCTGATCTCCTGATATTCCAGCACATTCTTTTTCTTTTTCGCAAGTTCAAGAAGCTCTACAAGTTTCTCGCTGAATTTTGCCATATTCATTTCCATAGGTGCTCTATACCTCCATATAGTGTTTATATTTTATCCTTAATTGAAAGAAATATGCAGCTGCTGCCTCTTTCTTCCAAGGTCTTCCAGTTCTTTTTTTGCTTTTATCAGTTCCTGAAGCCCGGCCATGTCTGACGGGTCCCAGGTACGGTTTTTTTCTTTGAGGCTTTCTTCCTTGATCCGCAGCAGCGCATCGGAAAAAGCCCTCTGCTGTTCTCCTTCGTTTTCCAGATGAATGGTGGCGTTAAAAAGAGATGCCACCTCCCGCTGCTCCTCACTGTCTGTAAAGGCGTTGAGAAGCTTTCCCGGATTGGTCTCTCCCTCCTTATGCTGTTCAAACAGCATCTGGGCTACCTCTTTATACAGCGGTACCACAAAATCGGAAGGGGAAATGTATTTTTCCACCTGTTCAAAAATACCCGGATAATTTACAAGCCAGGTCAGCATCAGCTTCTGTGCTTTGTCTGCGGCGGATTCCTTTTTCTTTGTTTCCGGAGTCCCGGACTTTGGCTGGATCCGTTTCTCTGCAGGCGTTCCCTTCAGAGCCAGCGTGTTGACCCTTTTCCGGATATCCTCCGTGCCCACTCCATAGCGGCCGTATTCCTTTACAATGGCTTCTATATAAAGATTCCTCTCCAGTTCATCGGAAAGCTCCAGAAGCATCCCGGCACACCGCTCAAAAAACTGATTCTGTCCCTGGGGTGCATCCATGGCAAATTCCTGTTCCGCAATATGTACACGGAACATAAAGCTGTCCATGGCCCGGTCCAGACGTTCCTCAAAGGCCTCCGCTCCTTCGTTCTTGATGAACTCGTCCGGATCCTTCCAGGGCTTCAGGCTTACTACCCTGGACGTGACTCCTGCCTCCCGCAGGATCGGGATCGCACGAAGGGCCGCCCGGATCCCTGCACCGTCACTGTCATAAAGAAGCAGGACTTCCTTGGTGTAACGTTTCACAAGACTTGCATGTCCGGAGGTCAGTGCAGTTCCAAGCGACGCCACTGCATTGGTAAAGCCTGCCTGATGCATGGCGATCACATCCATATATCCCTCACAGAGGATCAGATAATTCTTCCTGGTGGTCCTGGCCACATTCAGCCCGTAAAGATTCCGACTCTTATCAAAGATCTTCGTCTCCGGTGAATTCAGGTACTTGGGCTTGCCATCTCCCATGACACGACCTCCGAAACCAATGACCCGGTTGTTTACATCCATGATCGGGAAGATCACACGGTTCCAGAACTTATCATACATGCCTCGCCGCTCATCTACATTGAACAGGCCGGATTCCCGGAGAAGTTCATCACTGTAGCCCTTACCCTTAAGATATTTGTACAGATCATCACTATACTTGTCCGAATATCCAAGACCGAATTTACGGATGGTTTCCTCGGAAAGACCTCTTCCTGTCAGATATCCGTAAGCCGTCTTTCCGCCTTCTCTCCGGAGCTGATAATAAAAGTACTGTGCTGCCAGCTTGTTGATCTCCAGAAGATTTGCTCTCTGTTCTGCTTTTTCTCTGGCTTCTCTGGAATACTCGATCTTCGGAAGCTCTACCCCTGCCCGGTCAGCCAGATGTGACAGCGCCTCACCAAACGAGTAATTCTCATATTCCATGATAAAATTGTATACGTTTCCTCCTGCCCCGCAGCCAAAGCAGTAATACATCTGCTTGGATGGTGTTACGGAAAAGGAAGGGGTTTTCTCATTATGGAAGGGACACAGCCCAAAATAGGAACTCCCCCTCCGTGTCAGTTTCACATACTGGGATATCACGTCTACAATGTCATTTTTCATTCGGACTTCTTCTATGATGTCATCTGAATAACGCATGCTTATCCCTCTTTTCCATTTAATAGACCTCCCAGGCTCTCGGTATATAGATCTCCCTGAATTTCTCCATGGAATACTGATCCGTCATTCCCGAAATATAATCACATACTGCCTGTTCCTTAGGTACTCCCCGGTATTCCACCAGTTCCCTGTATTCCCGGGACATTGCCTCCGGATGGTCAGTATAATATCCGTACAGTTCACTCAGCATCTGGATCACTTTATCCTCTTCCTTCCTGGCAACCGGATTCTCATAGACATTCCGGAACATCAGCGCCCGAAGCTCCATCATCGCCTCAAAAACATCCGGCGACATGGAGATGCTGTCTTTCCCCATACTGTTCTCTATAATATTATGTACGAAAGTATTCAGCCGTTCTCTCGTGGTATAGCCCAGAAAAGTTCTCATTGTGACAGGAATATCATCTTCTGTGATGATCCCTGCCCGCTGGGCATCGTCCATATCATGGTGGATATAGGCGATCTTGTCAGAAAAACGTACCACCTGTCCTTCCAGTGTGAAAGGATTTCCGCTGGTGCGGTGATTCATGATCCCATTGCGGACTTCCCAGGTAAGGTTCAGCCCGTTTCCGTTCTTCTCCAGTACTTCCACGACCCGGACGCTCTGCTTATAGTGTGCAAAGCCACCCGGATGTACCTGATCCAGTGCTCTCTCTCCTGCATGTCCAAAAGGCGTATGCCCCAGATCATGCCCCAGAGCGATGGCTTCCACCAGATCTTCATTTAAGCGAAGTGCCTTGGCAATAGTCCGGGCGATCTGCGATACCTCCAGTGTATGTGTCAGCCTGGTACGGTAATGATCTCCCTGTGGTGCCAGAAACACCTGTGTTTTATCCTTCATACGGCGAAAAGCCTTACAATGAAGGATCCTGTCTCTGTCTCTCTGATACATTGTCCGCACATCGCATTCCTCTTCCGGGTGCTCCCGGCCTCTGGTATCTGCGCTGTGAGAAGCATAAGGACTCAAAAGCTCCCGTTCTCTCTGTTCCATGCTCTCTCTGATGTTCATAAGCATTTCCTCCACAGTCTGACAAACAGCGGCGACAAAATACCCTCTGTTAATTATATTCTACACAAAACCACAAATTCCTCTTTTCTGAAAAAATAATTCAAAAAATATTGGAGTTACGGTCTGATCAGCCCTTAAGATGTCCAAAATTATCCTATTGTATATGAAATGAATACAAATATATCACGCAGATCTTCCCATTTCAGCTTCTCACCAGTGCAGACATGCAATAATTTACTTTCATATAGCCAAAAACAGAGCTGCAATTCACAGCTCTGTTTTAAAGTCATGCGGAAGATGGGACTTGAACCCACACAAGCGCAATGCTTACAAGATCCTTAGTCTTGCTCGTCTGCCAGTTCCGACACTTCCGCATATCGCATTTCCTTGGAAATTTCCAATGCGGAAGATGGGACTTGAACCCACACGAGCGCAATGCTCACAAGATCCTTAGTCTTGCTCGTCTGCCAGTTCCGACACTTCCGCATGACCGCATTTCCTTGGGATTTTTTATTTTCTCCCTCGCGACAAGTGATAGTATAGCAAAGTGGATCTTGTATGTCAACACCTTTTTTCAAAAGTTTTCTATTTTTTCGGTTTTTCTGTTATTTTGTCACGATTATCTTTGGTCCGGCACCCTTTGCACGGAGGAGTTTCGTCGGGATCGTAAGGGCCTTTCTTGCTGCCTTGTCCGTAGCTCCGGTAAAGACTACGGTTCCCTTACCGGATGTGTCTGCATTGGATATCTTATATTTCAGCCTGCTGACTGTATAGACTGCGTTTTTCTGAACCGTGATCCGGAATTTTTTTGTAACAGAACCGTTATATTTTCCTTTTCCTTTGATAGTAACGGATGCAGTTCCGATGTTTTTATTATTCTTCCAGGTAAGGGTGTAATCCCTGCCATTTACAAGCTTCTTACCGCTGTAGGTTATGGTGAGTGCCTGGGTCAGCGGCTTTCCGGTAAAGGCCCTGGTCTTAAGTGCGGATATCTTTGTTTTGCTGATATTGGTAACCGCTGCAGTCTGTCCACCAATGGAAACAAATTTCACATCTGTAAAAAATACATGATATATATTTTCAAATCGATGCACATTCTTTACATATCGTTTCGCTGCCGAGCCTGTATAGCCTTCTACTGTAAAACCACCGGGAACAACTTCCTCTGCATCATTTCCCCTGTTATAACGTATTCCTAATGCCAGTTCGCCAATATACGTAACTGATTTCGGAATACGGATCTTTTTCAGCTTAAGGCAATCATGAAACGCCCAATCTTCGATCTTCGTCAGTCCCTCATGTAAGGTCACACTGGTCAGCCCGGTATTGCAAAATGTGTCAGGCTCGCTATCATAACATATAAACACGATATATTCTATCCGGATTCCTTTTTTACAGATATTTTTAGACAGCAAAAAAAACTGCATCCGTTTCCAGATGCAGGTTTCTCAAATAAAAAATGCGGAAGATGGGACTTGAACCCACACGAGCGCAATGCTCACAAGATCCTTAGTCTTGCTCGTCTGCCAGTTCCGACACTTCCGCATATCGCCTTTCTTCGGGATTCTTTATCTTCTCCCTCGCGACAAATGACAGTATAGCAAAGTGCTTTTTGTATGTCAACAGTTTTTTCTAAAAAAATCCAAAAATATTTTTTGTTTATACAATTAATACATTTCGTTTAATAACAATCTGAGACAGAGAATCTTTCATCCCAGAATTTATACTCCGACACAGGTTACGCCTCAGTCGTAAAAAGAGCAGCCTCTTCAAAAAGGCCGCCCTTCTGTCTCACTTCTGTTTTCTTCTATATGAATCAGTCAAAAATGATCAGTGCCATGAACACAAGATCTGTGTCGCCTGTATTGGTAAGACCGTGTCCTTTTCCATCTGGTGTGATGGTGATGTCGCCAGCCTTTACTGGGCGTTTCACGCCGTTATCGTCGTACTCGCCTTCACCGCTTAAGATATAGTAGGTTTCTGTCTCGCCATGATGCTCATGGTATCCCAGAGAACATCCTTTTTCGATGGTAACCTGTGCGTAAAGTCCGCATTTTCCCTTCAGCTCGTCTCCCTCAAGAATGTCTTTGATGATCACATGCCCTTTACCGCCGCACATATTTTCTACTCTTCTGATACCCATGATAAAATCCCCTTTCGTGATTGCGTAAATTTGTGAAATTTTATGAACACAGGCTTTCTGCGGCCTGTGCCTTACTTCCTGTACAATTATAAATGATATGATAAATTTTCGCAATCCTTATTGTTATTTTCGCAAATTAACTTACAGACATATTTTTTTCCACTGCTTATTGCTTTTCGCAACCCTGCCGGGAGCTTCTTTGATCCAGATCAAGTGGATATTCGCAATGAAGCAGAATATTTCTTTGATTCGGTAAAAAAACGAAGCAGCTCTTTTCCAAAGACCTGCTCCGCAATTTATACTCATATTACAGATTTTTAATTCTCTCAATCGCTTCCAGTGTATTCTCATAGCTTCCGAATGCAGTCAGACGGAAATATCCCTCACCATGTGCACCAAAGCCTGAACCTGGTGTTCCTACGATGTGTGCTTTCTCAAGAAGATAATCAAAGAACTCCCAGGATGTCATCTGATCCGGTGTTTTCAGCCAGATGTATGGAGCATTTTTTCCACCGGACACAGAAAATCCTGCTGCAGAAAGGCCCTCGAGGATCGTCTTTGCATTACGCATGTAATAAGCGATCTGCTCCTTCAGCTGTGCTTTTCCCTCCGGAGAGTAAACAGCCTCGCCTGCTCTCTGTACAATGTACGGAGCACCGTTAAACTTGGTTCCGTGGCGTCTTGCCCAGAGACTGTGAAGCTCTACACCATCACACACCAGTTCCTTCGGAACAACAGTAAATCCAAGACGAACGCCTGTAAAGCCAGCATTTTTGGAAAAGCTTCGAAGCTCGATGGCACAGGTTCTCGCACCCTCGCACTCATAAATGCTGTGCGGGACATCCTCCTCGGAAATATATGCCTCATATGCTGCATCATAGATGATCACGCAGCCGTTTTTGTTGGCGTAGTCGACCCACTCCTGAAGAGCTGCCTTTGTGATAGCACCGCCGGTAGGATTGTTCGGGAAGCAGAGATAGATCAGATCCGGTACTTCATCTGCCGGTATCTCCGGAAGGAAACCATTCTCCTCTTTGCAGGGCATGTAGATCACACCGTCAAAGTTCTCACGCTCTTTGTTATAAAGGCCAGTACGTCCAGCCATAACGTTAGTATCTACATATACAGGATAAACCGGGTCGCAAACTGCAACCTTGTTATCCAGTCCGAAGATCTCCTGGATGTTTCCGGAATCACTTTTTGCTCCATCGGAAACAAAAATCTCGTCTGCGCTGATGTCGCAGCCTCTGGACTGATAATCATTTTTTGCAATGGCACTTCTTAAGAATTCATATCCGAGATCCGGAGCATATCCGTGGAAGGTTTCTGCGTGTGCCATCTCGTCTACGGATTTATGAAGGGCATCGATGATCGCCGGTGCAAGGGGCTGTGTCACATCACCGATTCCAAGACTGATCACAGAATCCTTAAATTCCGGATTGGCCTCCTTATATGCGCTTACCTTCTTTGCGATATTGGAAAACAGATAGCTTCCCGGAAGTTTTAAATAATTCTGATTTACTGTAACCATAGTATTTTATCTCCTTCTCTCAATTTCCTCTGCCAGTGCTTTTCTGACGCTGTCAGGATTTGCCTTGCCTTTCAATTCTCTCATCAGCTGTCCTACGAAAAATCCCATAACCTTATCCTTGCCGCCCAGAAGCTCTGCCAGCGGTCCAGGGTTTGCATCTACGATCTTTTTCACAGTTTCGGTGAGAAGTCCTGTATCTTCTACGATCTTAAGACCATTCTCTTCTATATATACAACCGGATCAATATCCTCGTCAAACACTTTTTCAAATACTTTCTTGGCATTCTGTGCGCTGACCTCTTTTTTCTCCACCATGGAAAGAAGGTCTGCCAGATGCTTCGGTGTAAAGCTTACCCTTTCCGGATCAAGGCCCTTGTCCTTTGTCAGGCGGAGAACCTCCACCATAAACCAGTTTGCCACCTTTTTCGGGTTTCCGAGAAGAACTGCTGTCTCCTCAAAAAGTCCTGCCAGATGTCTGGATTCGGTCAGGATCCCTGCATCATAAACCGGAAGCTCATACTCCTTCTGATAACGCTCCATCTTGGCTTCACGAAGCTCCGGAATGGAAGTACGTAGCTCTTCGATCCATGCATCGGAAATGTGGATCGGCGGAAGATCCGGGTCCGGGAAGTAACGGTAATCCTTTGCATCCTCCTTGGAACGCATAGCATGAGAAGACTCTTTGTTATCGTCCCATCTTCTTGTCTCCTGTACAACAGCTCTTCCTTCTTCCAGAAGCTCGATCTGACGTTCTCTCTCTCCTTCGATCGCTCTCGCAATGGCCTTAAAGGAGTTCAGGTTCTTCATCTCTGTTCTTGTTCCGAAGGTCTCACTTCCCACCTCACGGACGGAAAGGTTGACATCGGCACGCATGGAACCCTCCTGGAGCTTACAGTCAGAAACTCCAAGATACTGCATGGTGCAGCGGAGCTTTTCCAGATATGCGATAACCTCTTCGGAGCTTCTCATATCCGGCTCGGATACGATCTCGATCAGCGGTACCCCGCTTCGGTTGTAATCAACCAGGGAGCAGTCCTCCCACTCATCATGGATCAGCTTACCGGCATCCTCCTCCATATGCATCTCATGGATACGTACGGTCTTTTTGCCTGCGGAAGTCTCGATCTCAACAGCTCCGTCATAGCAGATTGGCAGATACAGCTGAGAGATCTGATAGTTCTGGGGGTTATCCGGGTAAAAATAGTTCTTACGATCAAACTTACAGTACTGATGGATATGACAGTTTGCCGCAAGACCTGCCTTGATGGCAAACTCTACCACTTTTTTGTTGAGGACCGGAAGAGAGCCTGGCATACCGGTGCAGACCGGGCAGGTATGTGTATTTGGTGCGCCTCCGAATTCTGTGGAGCATCCGCAGAAGATCTTTGTTTTTGTGGCAAGCTCCACATGCACCTCAAGTCCTATGACTGTCTCATACTGTTTCATGCCTTTTCTCCCCCTTCCATTGCTGTTCCGAAATCACCACGTTTTTTCTCATAGGCGTGTGCTGCGCGGAACAGGTTGTTTTCTTTGAAGCAATCACCGATCATCTGGATCCCGATCGGAAGGCCTGCTGCGTCTTTTCCGCATGGAACTGTGATTCCGGGAAGTCCGCACAGGTTTACTGCTACCGTATAAATATCGCCAAGATACATGGCAAGAGGATCTTTCAGGCTCTCTCCCAGCTTCGGCGCCGTAAAGGGTGATGCCGGGGCAAGAAGAACGTCATATTTGGAAAAGGCCTGATCAAATTCCTTTTTGATAAGGGCTTTTGTGCGAAGTGCTTTCAGATAGTAAGCATCGTAGTAACCGGAGCTTAATACGAAAGATCCCAGCATGATACGGCGTTTTACCTCCTCGCCGAAACCTTCAGTTCTTGTCTTTTTGTACATGTCATGAAGTCCCTCGTACTCTTTTGCACGGAAACCGTACTTCACGCCGTCAAAACGCTCCAGGTTGGAGCTGGCCTCTGCGCTGGCAATGATGTAGTAAGCAGGGATCATATATTCTGTTGTCTTCATGGAGAAAAATTCTACGACTGCACCCATCTCGGTAAGGCTTTTCAGCGTATTCATAAAGGCCTCTTTTACCTCCGGGTTCAGGCCCTCGGAAAGATATTCCTTCGGCACACCGAATTTCATTCCCACGATCTTATCTGTCATGGAAGAGGAGAAAGCAAGATCCTCTCTCTTCATGGAAGTGCTGTCCTTGGCATCGTGTCCGGCAATGATCTCAAGGAGTGCCGCACAGTCCGCAACATCTTTTCCAACCGGTCCGATCTGGTCCAGAGAGGATGCGTAGGCAACCAGTCCGTAACGGGATACTGTACCATAGGTCGGTTTGATTCCGGTAACACCGCAGTAGGAACTTGGCTGACGGATGGAACCGCCAGTATCGGAGCCAAGTGCCAGGTAAGTTTCCCCTGCTGCCACTGCCGCACAGGAACCACCGGAGGAGCCGCCCGGAACATGCTCCAGATCCCACGGGTTTCTGGTGACGCCGTAAGCGGATGTCTCTGTGGTACTTCCCATGGCGAACTCATCCATGTTTGTCTTTCCAATGATCACAAGACCTGCCTGTTCCAGACGGTCAATAACCTCGGCATTGTACTGCGGCACAAAATCCTCAAGGATCTTCGATGCACAGGTAGTTGTTTTTCCCTTGATGCAGATATTGTCCTTAATTGCAACAGGCACACCGGCAAGAGGTCCGGTATAGGTTCCGTCCTCAATGCCCTTCTGTACCTTTTTTGCTCTTGCATAGGCTTCTTTTTTGTAAGTATCAAGATAAGCGTGGACCTTGTCCTCTTTTGCCTCGATCTGATCAAAAACGTATTTCACACCGTCCAGGACGCTTATCTGATGCTGTTTGATCTTTTCCGCAAGCTGTAATGCGGTTAATTTTCCCAAATCCATGTCCTGTCTCCTGTCTTATCCAATTGTTTTCGGAACCTGATACTGGTTTTCTTTCTGCTTCGGTGTATTGGCAAGCATTGCCTCATGATTGTCTCCGTTTGTCACAATATCTTCACGGAATACGTTTTCGTCCTCAAAAATATGTGACATGGGCTCTACGGAAGAGGTGTCAAGCTCGTCCAGCTTGTCTACATAGTCCAGCATCTTCTGCATATCCTCTTTTGCTTTTTCCTTTTCATCCTCTGTCAGAGAAAGCTTCGCAAGGATGCAGACATTTTCCATTGTTTCATCATCGATTATCTTTGCCATCTTTTTTCTCCTTATTACGGCTCAAGTCTGTTCATATCACGCGGGAACAGACAAGTCTCACGAACATTTTCTTCTCCGAGGATCTGCATGGTAAGACGTTCCAGTCCGATTCCAAGTCCTCCATGAGGCGGCATTCCATGCTTGAAGGTATCCAGATACTGCTCCATACCCTCTTCATCCATACCACGGGCTGCGATCTTATCCTTCAGCATCTGATAATCATGGATACGCTGTCCGCCTGTAGTTACCTCAAGTCCCTTGAACAGAAGGTCAAAGCTTAATGTAAATTTCTCATCTGACGGATCATCCATTGCGTAGAACGGACGCTTTTTAGACGGATAATGTGTGACAAAAACAAAATCAGCATCATATTCTTCTTTAAAATATCTTCCGATCAGCGCTTCTTCCTCCGGCTCCAGATCATATGGGTTGCGGATCTTACGTTTATATTTTTCAGCTACCAGCTCTTTGGCCTTGTCAAAACGTACTGCTGGGATCTTGTCCACCTTCGGAAGTTCCACCTTCAGAATGGAAAGCTCATGGGCGTAGTCTTTCTTAAGAAGCTCTACTGCGTACTGGAGAAATCCGGTTTCCATCTCCATGATATCCTCAAATCCGTTGATATAGCCCATCTCAAAATCAAGGCTTGTATATTCATTCAGATGACGTTTTGTGTTATGCTTCTCTGCACGGAATACAGGACCGGTCTCAAATACACGGTCAAAAACACCTACCATCATCTGTTTATAAAACTGTGGGCTCTGTGCCAGAACAGCCGGTTTATGGAAATAGCTCAGCTTGAACAGGTTTGCACCACCCTCTGCACCTCTGGCTCCGATCTTCGGTGTGTGGATCTCGGTGAACCCCTTCTCATAGAGGTAATCACGAAATGCCCGCACCAGAGCCTCCTGGATCTTGAATTTTGCACGCTCCTGCACATTACGCAGAGCAATAGGACGATAATTCAGCTTTGCCTCCAGGGAAGTGTTCAGCTTCCATTTGTCGATGGCCAGCGGAAGAGGCTCTGCAGGTGAGGAAAGGATCTCCACATGGCTGATGCGGAGTTCTCTTCCGTGAGGCGCTCTTTCTTCCTCATGAAGAGTTCCTGTGAGGCGCACACACATTGCCTCCTTCAGATCATGAATGGAAACATTTGTCTTGTCGTTTTCATATACGGTCTGAAAAAGCCCTTCTTTTTTTCGAAGTATCACAAATGCCACGTCACCCATATTACGGATGCTGTGTATTGCACCTTCCACTGTTGCTTCCTGGTCTTTCATGCTCTCAGAAAGAAGCACATCCCAGGCACATTCTCTAGTCTTACAGATTCCATCCATAAATTCCATTCCCTCATCCTCCAATTCAAAGTAGTTTCACCGAATCAGGAAATCCCCTGTGGAATTTTCCCCGATTCGGTGTGATATCAGGCATTCAGAGCAGATCATTTCTGTCCGCTCTGCTGTTTTTTGTTGTTTTTACACAGAATCATATAAAAGCATCAGAACCATCTGGGCCGTCTCCACCATATTGGTCCCGGAATCCATACTGCATTTCTGGATATAGCGGTATGCGTCATCCTCGCTCAGGTGATTTCTTTCCATTAGAAGCATCTTTGCATTTGAAATATAATTCTGTTCTTTCCATGAACGCTGCTTCGGCTTTTTCTTATCTTTTTTCCAACGCCTTTCGATCTGGGAAAGCATCATACTTACCGTATTTACCAGATCTCCGACTTTCAGAGGCATTCCCACGCATAAAATGGATGTTGGCGCCTCACTGATCACTCCCCGGGAGGCCATAAGCAGCATTTCAAAATAATCCGGCATATAGTCCAGAAGATCACGATAGTACATATCCTGAAGATGATAACCGCAAAGCAGAACGCCGCCATCAAGCTCCGAGATACTGGCAAGGGCATTTGCACCTGAATTGCATACTGCCGCCACCGTGAATCCATATCGGTTAAGGACTGTGCGGATCTTTTTTGCATCTTCTATTTTCGGTAATGCAATCACGATACTCGTGTTCATAAGCCGCCACTCTCTTTCGTCCCATTATGCCTCGTTCATCAGATCCGATACAGATACTCCTCGATCTCCCAGTCGGAAATCTCCTGGGAATAACGCAGCCACTCTTTTCTCTTGGCCTGCGCATACTGTTTGCAGAAAGCTTCTCCAAGGATTTCCTTCATCCAGCTGCTGTCCTCAAACAGTGTGATCGCTTCCCGCAGGTTCTCCGGTAAATTCTCGATACCCTGTTCCTTCTGATCCGACTCGGAAAGAGAACGGTCAGAAGCTTTTGTAGGATAGATCTTCTTCTGGATTCCATCCAGGCCCGCTGCCAGGCATACCGCAAAAACAAGGTATGGATTGGATGCAGCATCCGGGCTTCGAAGCTCGATCCTGGTATCAGCACCATTGACTCTCGGGATCCTTACCAGTGAATTCTGGTTATTTCTCGTCCAGGTCAGCTCTGTAGGCGCATCAAATCCAGGTACAAGACGTTTATAGGAATTTACAAGCGGATTGGTGATCAGAGTCATCTCACGGCTGTGAGCCAGAAGACCTCCGATAAAATAGTATGCCTCTTCACTTAATCTGGACGGATCCTCCGGATCCACGAAAATATTTTTTCCATTTTTAAACAGTGAAAAATGGATATGCATGGCTGAACCGTTTACTTCCCGTCTTGGCTTCGGCATAAATGTCGCATGAAGTCCATGACGTTTGGCTACAGTTCTTACTGCCATCTTAAAGGTTATAACTTCGTCTGCCATCTCACGTGCTTCCCCGTAATGAAGGGCGATCTCATGCTGTGCAGGTGCTGTCTCATGATGAGAGGATTCCACCTCAAATCCCATATCCTCAAGAGTCAGTACCATGTCACGTCTTGCATTTTCGCCTAAGTCCACCGGACTTACGTCCAGATATCCGGCCTTTTCGTGAGAAACCGTTGTAGGCATTCCGTTATCATCAATATGAAACAGGAAAAACTCGCATTCCGGGTCAACATAACAGGTATACCCTGCCTCCTCTGCTGCCTGTGCTGTTTTTTTCAGAATATATCTGGAGCTCATCTCATGCTCTGATCCGTCTGCACGGCGCATATCACAGATCAATCTTGCAACCTTTCCCTGCTGAGGACGCCATGGAAGAATTGAAAAAGTATTATAATCCGGATACAGGATCAGATCCGGCTCCTTTTCTCCCACAATGCCCGCAATATGAGAGCCATATACAACGCACTGGTTATCCAGGGCTCTTGGAAGCTCTCTTGCTGTGATCGCAATATTTTTCAGAGTTCCAAACATATCTGTAAACTGGAGGCGGATGAACTCTACGTCTTCCTCCTCTGCCATTGCAAGAATCTCTTCTCTGGTATAATTCCCCATAGTATTCTCTCCTTTATTTCCTCATCACACAAAATAATTACCCTCAAAATCAGAAAAAGGGTGCACTTCAGAGAGCTTCCGCTCCTGAAGAACACCCTTGTTCATGGACGTAATTATAGCAATCGGTCAATTCTTTGTCAACCATTTTTTAAAAGGGGCAAAAGTTCAAAAGCTTTATCGCGGAAACACGAACAGTTTTTTTGACCTTTTGCCCCTGGTATCTGTTATTTTACTGTAAATATGAATAGCTCATCAGTGATTCGTCCACTGCTTTCGCAGCCTCACGTCCCTCATGGATCGCCCATACGACAAGGGACTGTCCACGATGCATATCACCTGCTGTGAACACACGATCTACGCTTGTTGCATACTGCTCCGGTTTTGTTTCCACATTAGTTCTTGGTGTAAGCGCTACACGGAAGGCATCTGTCACATATTTCTCGCTGCCAAGGAAGCCGGCTGCAATAAGGACCACATCTGCAGGGATCACTTCCTCACTGCCCTCAACCGGTACCATATTGAATCTTCCGGTCTTTTCATCCTTTACGCTCTTCAGTTTTACGATCTTGGCCTTGCAGACATTTCCTTTTTTGTCCTTGATAAACTCGGTAACGGTTGTCTGATAGATCCGAGGATCATGGCCGAATACTGCAATAGCCTCTTCCTGGCCGTAATCGGTTTTCAGGACCTTCGGCCACTCCGGCCATGGATTGGAAGGAGTTCTTGCTGCAGGAGGCTGCGGCATCATCTCAAGCTGTGTTACAGATTTCGCCCCCAGACGGATGGATGTTCCCACGCAGTCATTACCGGTATCACCACCGCCAATGACCAGAACATTTTTGCCCTTTGCAAGCTCATATGGGAATTTTGCAAAATCTGTATCCAGAAGACTTTTTGTTACCTGCTTCAGGAAATCCACTGCAAAGTAAATTCCCTTGGCATCTCTTCCCGGAACCTTGATATCTCTCGGATGAGAAGCTCCACAGCAAAGAAGGACACGGTCATAATCCTTCAGAAGCTGTTCTGCAGTGATGTCAACACCAACATTGATATTGGTAACAAATTTCACGCCTTCCTCTTCCATCAGCTTCAGTCTGCGGTCAATGATCTTTTTCTCCAGCTTCATGTTCGGAATGCCGTAGCGGAGAAGTCCTCCGATACGGTCGTTTCTCTCAAATACGGTTACGCTGTGGCCACGGCGATTCAGCTGCTGTGCTGCTGCCAGTCCGGAAGGACCACTTCCGATGACTGCGATCGTCTTTCCTGTGCGGACAGGCGGGATCTGCGGTTTTACCCATCCTTCTGCATAGGCTGTCTCGATGATCGCTTTCTCATTCTCCTTTGTGCTGACCGGATCTCCGTTCAGGTTACAGGTACATGCAGCTTCGCAAAGTGCTGGACACACTCTGGATGTAAACTCCGGAAAGCTGTGTGTCTTGTTTAAACGAAGGAATGCCTGCTTCCAGTTTCCTGTGTACACAAGGTCATTTGTCTCAGGAACCAGGTTGTGCAGCGGGCAGCCGGAAGCCATTCCGCCGATCATCATACCTGACTGGCAGAAGGGGACGCCGCAGGCCATGCAGCGTGCTCCCTGAAGTTTCTGTTTTTCTTTATTTAATGGAATACGAAATTCGTTGAAATTCTGAATACGTTCCTTTGGCGGCAGAACCTTTGCCGTTTCTCTTTCATAATCTAAAAATCCAGTTGGCTTTCCCATTTCCTCATCCTCCTTAATGTTTCACGCCGATGCTCTCATAGAACGCTTCCATCTGTGCCTGCTGGCTGGTCAGACCTTTTTCTTCCAGCTTTGCACTTAATGTGATCATTCTCTTGTACTCATCCGGAATGAGTTTTTTGAAGTGAGGCAGATAGGAATCAAAATCAGCCAGCACCTTCTTACCGATCTCAGAGCCTGTTGCTTCCACATGAGCCTCGATAAGATCACGAAGCTCTTTTTTATCATATTTGTTCTCCACTTTTTCAATGGAGATCATTGCTTTATTGAGGTTCTTGTAAAGAACGTTATCCACATCAAGGACATAAGCGATACCGCCGCTCATACCTGCTGCAAAGTTCTTTCCTGTTTTTCCAAGAACTACCACACGGCCGCCTGTCATGTACTCGCAGCCATGCTCGCCAACACCCTCAACAACTGCAACCGCACCGGAGTTACGTACTGCAAAACGCTCACCGGCAACACCGTTGATAAATGCAGTTCCGCTGGTCGCACCATAGAGTGCCACGTTTCCGACGATGATGTTCTCTTCAGCCTTGTATCCGGCCTTCTCCGGAACCTTAACGATCAGCTTTCCACCGGAAAGACCTTTTCCGAAGTAGTCGTTGCTGTCACCGGTCAGTTTCAATGTCAGTCCTTTCGGGATAAAGGCACCGAAGCTCTGTCCGCCTGCACCTGTACAGTTTACAGTTACCGTATCCTCCGGAAGTCCATTTTTATGATTTCTTGTGATCTCAGATCCGAGGATGGTACCAAATGCACGGTCTGTATTGGTAACGTTTACATCAACAGAAACTTTCTCACCCTTCTGGATCGCCGGTGCACATTTCTTGACCAGAACTTTTTCATCCAGAGTTTTCTCAAGATTGAAATTGTATACAGCCTTCGGATCAAAGGTTACTTTGCCCTTTCCTGCATATGGGTTATTCAGGATGGCACTTAAGTCAACCTTACCCTTATGCGGCTCCTGCACACTGTCAGAAACTGTAAGAAGGTCTGTACGACCTACCATCTCATCGATGGTGGCAACACCAAGGCGTGCCATGTACTCTCTCAGCTCCTGTGCAATAAAGCGCATGAAGTTCTCCACATACTCCGGTTTTCCGCGGAATCTCTTACGCAGCTCCGGGTTCTGTGTAGCCACACCTACCGGGCAGGTATCCAGATTGCAGACTCTCATCATCACGCAGCCCATCGTTACAAGTGGCGCTGTTGCAAAACCGAATTCCTCTGCACCGAGAAGTGCTGCAATGGCAACGTCACGGCCGCTCATCAGCT
>ERZ773133.530-NODE-530-length-53113-cov-14.415715_pt1 | contig 53113 bp, 44 predicted proteins | sample MGYA00580861_ERZ773133 | MGnify/ENA primary metagenome ERZ773133 (study PRJEB29015, sample SAMEA2737844) | human gut metagenome | biome: human gut; feature: human-associated habitat; material: faeces | place: China | collected 2012 ...
TGTACGACGTCATCGGCGGCGGTGAGCCGAAGGGCCTGTGCGGCTCCGGCCTGCTCGACCTGACGGCGGTGCTGCTGCGCCTCGGTGCCATCGCGCCCGGCGGACGGCTGCTGCCGCCGGAGGACGTGCCGGCACCCCTGCGCCGCTGTCTGACGCGCGATGATGACGGCAACGGCCGCTTTCACCTGACGCCGGAGGTGTGCCTCACAGCGGCGGACGTGCGCAATCTGCAGCTGGCCAAGGCCGCCGTCGCGGCGGGCATCCGCGTGCTGCTGCAGCAGCGCGGCATTTCACCGGAACAGGTGGCCGGCGTGTATCTCGCCGGCGGCTTCGGCAGCTATCTCGACCCCGAGAGCGCCATGACCATCGGCATGCTCCCGCGCGCGTGTGCGGGCAAGCTGCACACGCTCGGCAACACGGCGCTCGCCGGTGCGGCCGCGCTCACGCTCGACCCCGCGCAGTGGCAGCGCATCGGGGATATTTCCCGGGCATGCAGCTATTCGGAACTGTCCGGCTGCGCGGACTTTGCCGCGGCCTTTACCGGCAATCTATCGTTTCCGCAACCATAACCTTTCACGGAGGTCACAATATGGAGATCCGTTTTCCCCTCATCCTGGACGGTGCGACCGGCACCGAACTGCAAAAGCACGGCTACGCCGGCGATGTGAGCGCCGAGCAGTGGACGCTCGCGCACCCGGACGTCATTGTGGACATCCAGCGCGGCTATGTCGCCGCCGGCAGTCAGGTGCTCTACACGCCGACCTTCGGCGCCAACCGGCAGAAGCTCGAAGAGCGCAGCATTTTCAACCAGACGGCAGACTATAACCGCCGCCTTGCCGCGCTCTCGCGCCAAGCAGCGGACGGCAAGGCGTGGATCGCGGGCGATCTTGCGCCGACAGGCCTGTTTCTCGCCCCGCTCGGCGAGGCGTCGTTCGAGGAGCTGGTCGACATCTACACCGAGCAGGCGGCCGGGCTCGAGGCGGCCGGCGTCGATCTGTACGTCATCGAGACGATGATGACGCTCTCGGATGCACGCGCCGCCGTGCTGGCCGTGCGCAGCGTGAGCGACAAGCCGATCTTCGTGTCCTTCACGTGCGACCAGAACGGCCGGAGCCTCTCGGGCACGGACGTGACCGCCGCGCTGACCGTGCTGCAGGGCATGGGCATCAGCGCGTTCGGTCTCAACTGCTCGACCGGGCCGGAGCAGATGCTCGTGCAGCTGCGCCGCCTGCGGGAATACGCCCGCGTGCCGCTGATCGCGAAGCCCAACGCCGGCATGCCCATCACCGTCGGCGGCAAGACCGTGTACGACTGCACGCCGGAGGAATTCACGGCGTTCGTGCAGCCGATGCTCGAGGCCGGTGTGGCCGTTTTCGGCGGCTGCTGCGGCACGACGGCGGAGCACATCGCCGCGCTGCGGGACGCCCTGAAAGACGCGAAATTCGTCCCGCCTGCGCCGGAGCACACTGATCTGCTCCCGGCCGCAACGGAGAAGCTTCCCTGCTATCTGCCGGTGGACGCCGGGCACGGCCCGGTGCTGACCGCCGGGCCGGACCTCGAGGACCGGCTGGCAGACACGCTCGACGGCAGTGAGCCCATGGTCGCGCTGCGCGTCGCTGCCTGGGAGGACATTGACGCGCTGACCGACGTGCAGTACCTGCTGAGCAAGCCGCTGTGCCTCGTCTGCGACGATGCAGAGCTGCTCGAGGCCGCGCTGCGTGTCTATCAGGGCCGCGCGCTGTATGAGGGCACGCTCCCGGAGGCGGCGCTGTTGCCCCTGTGTGACCGGTATGGCCTGTTGATTTGAACAGTCGCCGCCCGAGGTGGTAAATTTCGTAGCGACCACACGCCCTCAGGGTAAAAAAGAGACGCAGGAGGATGCTCCGCCTGCCGGGCGGCTTCTGCAGAAAACGCGCAGTTTCTTAGCACTTTTTGTGACAGAAAAGCGTGAAAAGGCAACAGTTTTCTGTTGACACGGCAAGTTTTCTGTGAAATAATGAACCTGTACTACGTAGGTACATCCGGTGCTGTGGGGTACACCGCGTGGGACAACCGTTATGAGAGGAATGACCATCCCTCATAAACAGGAACGGAGCAGATACATCCCCCCGTATCTGCTCCGTTTTTCTTTTTTAAAAATCACGCTTCCAGCCGCTCCACATATTTCTTTCCGCCGACGGACAGCACCGCCAGCATGGCAAACACGGCGGCAAAACCCAGCGCGTCCCAGACCGTGAACGGCGTATCGAGCAGCGTCACGGCCAGAATGGCCGCCGTGACCGGCTCGGTAAAGCCGTAGAGCACGCTCTTTTCCGGGCCGATGAGCTTCACGCCCGTCATGTAGAGATTGAAGGCCAGCAGATTGCCGAAGAGCACCACGAACAAAATGCCGCCGACGCCGCGCAGCGACGGCGTATAGCCGAGTGTCCAAGGGTGCATGGTCAGCTCAAAGAGCACGGCGCCCATCAAAAACGCCCATGCCTGCAGCATGCTGACCGGATAATCGCGCAGCTCCCGGCGCGGACAGAGGCAGTTATACACCGTCACGCACACCGCGCACGCAACGCCCGCGACCAGCGCCACCGGCGACATGGCAAACGCGGTCAGGTCGCCGTGCGTGGTCAGCAGGATCACGCCGAGCAGCGCCAGCACAATGCTCGCGATCTCATATATACGCGGCTTTCTGTGCGCCGTCGCGCAGGCGACCAGCAGCACCATCACCGGCGACAGATCCTGCATGATCGTACCGATCGCCGCATTGGAAAACTGAATGGTCAGAAAATAGAGAAACTGGCTCAGGCTGATGCCGAACACGCCGTAGAGCACGAGCATCACTGCGCTGCTGCGCTGCCGCCACGGGGCGAACAGCAGCCGCCGGTCCTTCACCAGCCAGTATACGAACAGAATCAGGCCCGCCAGGCCCAGACGGATCGGGATCAGCCACGTGGTCTGCATGGCCTCATGCGTAAAAAGATACTGCCCCATCGTGCCGGAAATGCCCCAGCACACACCGCCGCCCGCTGCCATCAGCGCACCCTTGAGCTGTCGGCTCATCGCAAACATCGACCTCACTCTCCACCGGAATACGCGTTATTATAGCAGGCGGCGTTCCCCGCTTCAAGCACTGTTTTTCACGATTTTTTTGCCCGCTCCGGCACACCGGCAAGGCAAAACGGCAGTTCCAGCGAGTGCCGCTCAAGCAGCGCCCGGTCGCGCAGGATCTCCCATGCCGGACCGTCGGCCGCGATCTGCCCGTCGTGCAGCAGCAGAACACGGTCGCACGTCTCGAGCACGAGGTCGAGATCGTGCGTTGCGATGATCTTCGTCACCGGCAGCGCATTGAGCGTACGGATGAGCGTGCGGCGGTTTTTCGGGTCAAGCGCCGTGGACGGCTCGTCCATGAGCATGATCTTCGGCTGCATGGCGAGGATGGTCGCGATGGCGGCCATGCGCTTTTCGCCGCCGGAGAGCTTGTGGTTGCGGCGGTTTTTCAGGTGCGTGAGATTCAGCTCCGCGAGCGTCCGATCCACGAGCGCCTCCGCCTCCGGGCGGGGCATGCCGTAATTGAGCGGGCCGAAGAGCATATCCTCAAACACCGTCGGCATGAACATCTGATTGTCCGAATCCTGCAGGACATAGCCCAGCCTCCGGCGGATGTCCGCGAGGTTGCCGCGGTTCATCTCCAAACCATCGATCGTGATCGTGCCGGTGACGGTGATGAGCCCCAGCGCCGCCTTCATGAGCGTGGACTTGCCCGCGCCGTTGGCGCCGATCAGGCCGACCTGCTCGCCCTCGGAAACGGAAAACGACAAGTCATTCAAAATCGTGCGCTCGCCCGGATAGGCAAACGAAACATGGTCAAAACACAGCATAAGCGCCCCTCCTCAGGCAAAAAGTCCGCCCAGCAGCGCCGGCAGATTGTACAGCCGCGCCAGAACGATCAGCGCCGCGCACCCAATGGCAAACGGCCACGAGGCCCGGCTCGACGGCCGTCCCTGCGCGTAATGGAACTCTCCGTGATAGCCGCGCAGCTCCATGCTCTCATAGAGCGCGGTCGCGCGGTCCATGCTGCGCAGCAGCAGCTGCCCCAGGAAGGAGCCCCAGGCGGAGATATGCACGCCATTCTGCCCCGGTGCGCGCAGGCGGTAGGCATCCGTCATGATGGCCGCCTCGTCGAGCAGCACGGAGATGTACCGGAACGTGAGCAGCAGCAGCGACGTGAGCACCTTCGGCACGTGCAGCTGCCGCAGCGCGCGGCAGATATCCTCGATGCTCGTCGTCGCCGCGAGCAGGAACGACGCCATGAGGCAGAAGATGCCCTTCATCATCAGCGTCAGCATGGAGATCACGCCGCCGCTGACACCGACCGCGCCGAGATACAGCACGATCTGCTTGTCAAAGAAGGGGTTGAACAGCCCCACCGCGCACACGAGCGGCATGACCACGCGCAGCTTGTGAAAGCACGTGTGTACCGGGATCATGCTGACCTGATAGCCGACGAGCGGGAAGAGCACCATGACGAACACGCCCGAGATGTCGTACTTATGAAACGAGACCGTCACGACGATGTAGAGCACGGTCACAAAGAGCTTGGACAGCGGACTGAGCCGGTGCATCGGCGAATCCTGCGCCGCCAGCTCGTCCATGGCCCGCAGCTCGACACTGGCCTGCTGCGCTTTGTTCATGTGTGCTCACCTCCTCCATTGGTGCAAAAACGCCCATTGCGGCAAGCCCCAACAGGAGCTTGCCGCATGGGTCGTATTTGGATGCTTGGTATCGAGATTATTGCTGGTGACTCTTCTTGTGCCGGCAGATCCCGCCGACGCCGCAGATGAGCGCCGCTGCCGCCGCCACGATGGCAGCGCCCGCGATGCCGGGCACGGACGTGCCGGCCGCAGAATCACTCCCGGCAAAGGAATAGTCCGGCAGGAACGCCGTCTTTTCCTGCACGATACCGGCCTTGTCGGCCGCGCTGCTCTGCACGCCGTAGCTGTCCTCATCGAGGCCCATGTTCTGCGTGTAGCCGGCGTCGCTGTTGCCGAACAGCGACCACTCCAGCCCGTCGGGGTTGCCGCTGGCCAGCAGCGACAGGCCGCCGCCGACGAGCACCGCCGCAATGGCGATGACCGCGATCGTGCCCTTGAACGAGACCTTGCCGGTGGTCTCCCCACCTGTGCGCACATCGCGCAGCAGCTCCGGCCGCGCCTCATAGAGGAACAGCAGCACCGCCGCCGTGATGAGCCCCTCGATCAGGCCGATGGCCAGATGGATGGGCTGCATGATGGCGCAGAACGCGCCGAACGGCAGATCCGTGATGCCGGAGAGCGTCGTCTCCAGCACGACCGAGAACGCGCCGAGCTGCAGCGTCAGCACGCAGCCGAGCACGGACGCGAGCATGATCTTGAGGCGGTTCGCCGCCCGCTCACCGCGCCGCGCAAAGCAGCGGCTGCGCATCAGCGGCCGATAGATGAGAAAATATCCGACAAAGCAGCCGTAAAACGCCATGTTCCAGACGTTCGCGCCCAGCGCCATCAGGCCGCCGTCGGCAAAGAACAGGCACTGGATCGTAAGGATTACGATCATGGACAAAAATCCCGCCCACGGCCCGAGCACGGACGTAAGCAGCAGGCCGCCGCAGAGGTGGCCGGACGAGCCGGTGCCGGGGATGGTGTAGTTGATCATCTGCCCCGCAAACACGAGCGCCGACATGACGGCCATGGTCGGCAGCTTTTTGGCCGCCGAGGTCAGGTCCTGCTTTTCTTCCTTGTGCAGCTCCACGATCGATGCCCCCGCAACGACCGCAGAAGCGGCATACATCACACCGGCGACCGCCGGCGTGAGCAACGCATCTGCCATATGCATGGAATGCACCGCCCTTTCCCTTCGTTTCTTATGACAAGATTATAACGCACCAGTCACTTCCTACACAAGCTCCCTGGGGGGGATACATTGCTCAACACATTTGCTCTCCATGATGAAAAACGCAAAAAAAGTTGGCGCCGGATGCAAAATGCATCCGGCGCCAGCCGATGATTCAGGGATGGGCAGCGCCGTGCCGCCGGTTATAAAGGAACATGCCGACGCCCGCGCCGCAGATGAGCACATAGCCCAGAACGCTGAGCCCGTCCGGCACCTCGCCAAAGGCGAAATAGCCCAGCGCGGCGGCGAAGAGCACCTGCGTATAGTCATACACCGAGATCTCCTTGGCCGGGGCACAGACATACGCCTTTGTGATGCCGAGCTGCCCGACGCACGCAAACACGCCCGCCAGCAGCAGATACACGAGCTGCCGCGCGCTCACCGGCGCATAGTCCAGCAGCAGAAACGGCAGACAGGCCAGACAGGAGAACGACGAGAAGTAAAACACGATGCGGCTGCCGTTTTCCCCCCGCGCGCCGAGATAGCGCACGAACGTGTACGCAGCGCCGGCGCCCAGCCCGCCGAGCGCGCCGGCCAGCGCCGGGAGCATCTGAGGATTATCGAAGCTCGGCTTGATGATGCACACGCTGCCGAAAAAGGCGACCAGCACGCCGAGCACCTGCACAAGGTTCGGCTTTTCGCGCAGCAGGAAAATCGAAAACAGGATGGCGAAAAACGGCGAGAGCTTGTTGAGCATATTCGCATCCGGCAGATTCAGCATGCCGATGGCATAGAAATTGCACAGCAGGCCCAGCGTGCCGAAAAAGCACCGGCCAAACAGCGCCGGGAGGTTGCGCCGCTCCGGCCGGAACGACGTGCGGCTGCGCAGCATGAGGATGACGATGAAAATGAGCGCAACAAAGTTGCGGAAAAACGCCTTTTCAAACGCCGGCAGATCGCCCGCCAGCTTCACAAACATGGACATGAGCGAAAAGCCGAACGCCGCGATGAGGACATAGACGATGCCCTGCGTTTTTTGACTGAGTTTTTGCATAACGGTTCTCTCAATTCTTACAAAGTCAATCTATTATACAACGCACTGCCGCGCTGTCAAGCCGCGCAGAGCACGGAAAAGGCGCCCGGCCGGACACCGGACGCCTTTTCGATAGGGGGATAAAAGGAAAATGAGAGATGAGAGGATTTAACGATTTTGGCCCTCGATCATTCGATCTCGAGGTGCTTGGACTCCGGCTTTGCCGGGGCCTTCTTGGGCATGGTCAGCGTCAGGACGCCGTTTTCATAGGCGGCCTTGATGCCCTCGACGTCGATCTCGGACACGTTGAAGCTTCTGGAGTAAGAACCATAGTAACGCTCACGGCGGATGTAATCGCCCTTGCCGTCCTTTTCGTCCTTGCTGTCCTTGTGCTCGGCCCGGATGGACAGGATGTCGTCGTCAATGTCGATGTGGATGTCTTCCTTCTGGAAGCCCGGCAGGTCGGCCTCGAGCTTGTAGCCGTCCGCCGTCTCGGAAATGTCCGTGCGGAAGGGGTTGACCTGCTGCTCACCCCAGAAGGATTTCTCCATCTGCTCGAGCTCGCGCAGCGGATTGTAGCAGCTCATACGGTAGGTTCTGCGGTCAAAAGGCATGATTTCAAACATTTTATATTCCTCCTAGAATTCTATACAAAGTAATGATTTTATCGAGCGTTCGATTTATTTCTCTCGCTCTTTACGATATATAAATTACTATACAAATATGAACAAATAAAGTATATTTCGTGAATAAAACGTAAACGTTAGCACTCTTTCGCGACGAGTGCTAACGTTTTTCATGCTTTATTATAGATCAGGAGGGCAAACTCGGTCTCGGTGGTCAGGGTATCGAGCGCGCGGAGCTTTGCCTGATCGCGCGCGCCGGTCTTATAATAATACGGCGTCATGCAAAACAGCGCCTCGATCTCGGCCTGCGAGCGCAGCGTGACCGTGCCGCGCAGCTCCCGCCGGGCGGCGAGCGCGAAACCGGGCAGCGCCGGATCGGGTACTTCGTTTTCATACGGCCGGTCGTACACCGCGCACTTGAGCCCCCACAGATGCCGCTCGAGCGGGATGACCCGCAGCAGCACGCCTCGGGGACGCAGAACGCGCGCAAATTCGCCCGCATCATGCGGGGCGAACACATTCAGCAGCAGATCGCAGCTCGCATCCGCGACCGGCAGGTGCGCGATGCTGGCCACGGCCAGCGTCAGCTCCGGTGCGCGGCGGTGCGCGCAGATGAGCGCGTCGCGCGAAATGTCCACGCCGCAGACGGAGGGCGCTCTGCCCTGCTGCCGCAGCGTGCGCAGCACCTGCGCCGTGTAGTATCCCTCGCCGCAGCCGGCGTCGAGCACGTCGGCATCGCCGGCGGTAAACTCCGCCGCAGCCGCCGCAACGGCGTCGCTCAGCGGCGCATAATATCCCGCGTCGAGAAACGCGGTGCGTGCGGCCACCATGCGCTTATCGTCGCCGTGGCGCTTGGACTTGGACTGATTCGAGCGCAGCAGGTTCACATACCCCTGCCGCGCGATGTCATAGCAATGCCCCGCGCCGCAGCGCAGGGAACGCTCCTCCCGGTGCAGCACGCCGCCGCAGACGGGGCAGGTCAGTTCCGGCATCTTGACTCCTTTCCGCAGAAAACCGCGCAGCCGGGTGGCTGCGCGGTCGGGGTATCAGCTTACAGCACCTTGGACAAAAAGTCCTGCAGGCGCGCGCACTGCGGGTGCTCGAAGATGTCCTTCGGTGTACCGGACTCGGCGATTTTACCGTCGGCCATGAACAGCACACGATCACCCACCTCGCGGGCAAAGCCCATCTCGTGCGTGACGACGACCATCGTCATACCCTCATGCGCAAGCTCCTTCATGACATCGAGCACTTCGCCGACCATCTCGGGATCGAGCGCGCTCGTCGGCTCATCAAAGAGCATGACCTTCGGGTGCATGGCGAGCGAGCGCACGATGGCGATGCGCTGCTTCTGCCCGCCGGAGAGCGCCGACGGATAGCTGTCGCCCCGGTCGGCCAGACCGACGCGGGCAAGCAGCTTGTCCGCCTCTGCATCCGCCTCCGCCTGCGACATGAGCTTTGTCTGCACGGGCGCAAGCGTAATGTTGCGGCGCACGGTCATGTTCGGGAACAGGTTGAAGTGCTGGAACACCATCCCCATCTGGCGGCGCATGGCGTCGATGTTCACCTTCGGGTCGGTGATCTCCGTGCCGGCAAAGGTGATGGTGCCCTCGGTCGGCTGCTCGAGCAGGTTCAGGCAGCGCAGGAACGTCGACTTACCGGACCCGGAAGGGCCGATGATGACCACGTTTTCACCGGGGCTGACGTGCTCGGAAATGTCGTCGAGCACGAGGTGGTCGCCGAACGATTTGGACAGATGTTTAACGTCGATCACTTTGACGCAGCCTCCTTTCGAGCACGCTCAGCAGCTTGGAAAACAGCATGACGAGCAGCAGATACATCAGCGCGATGCCGAACAGCGGGAACAGGCCCTGATACGTCTTGGCGATGACCGCCTTGGCAGCATACGTCATCTCCTTGCCGCCGATGACCGTGATGAGCGACGTATCCTTGAGCAGGGTGATGAACTCATTGCCGAGCGCGGGCAGGATGTTCTTGACCGCCTGCGGGATGACAATAAAGCGCATGGTCGTAAAGTAGTTCATGCCCAGACTGCGGCCGGCCTCCATCTGGCCGGGATCGACCGACATGAGACCGCTGCGAACGATTTCCGAGACATAGGCGCCGGAGTTGATGCCGAGGGCCAGGATACCGATCATGGTATAGTTGCGGCTGCTGGCGAAGACCACGAGGCTCATAATCAGCAGCTGCACCATCATCGGCGTGCCGCGGATGACGGTCGTATAGATCTTGCAGATGGCGTTGAATACGCCGAGAATCACGTTCTTGTGTCCGACACGCTGTTGGTCGTGCGCCGTGCGGACAACTGCGACGATAACGCCGAGCGCAACGCCCAGCAGCAGCGCCAGGACCGTCGCCTCGAGCGTGGTAAGCAGACCGCTGAGATATAGTCTCCAGCGTCCGGCAGCCACGAAACTCTGGTAAAAGCCGACGAAGGCATTGTCCCAGAAACCGAGATGCTGTCCGGCCTGCAGCTGCGCCGTCAGATCCGCATAGAGCTGTGCCCAATTACCCATAGAGGAACCTCTTTCTTTCTACGCACGTAAAGGGCGGCTGTGTGCCGCCCTTTGCGCGCTTTGCATTTTTCTGCGATTACTTCGCGGGAATGTACTTGTCGATGATGGACTGGATGGTGCCGTCAGCCTTGAGCTCAGCCAGCGCCTTGTTCAGCGCTTCCTGCAGCGCGGTGTTGTCCTTGGCCAGACCGATGGCATAATTCTCGTTGGCGTACTCGGTGTCCAGAATGGTCAGACCGGCGTTTGCCCTGACATACTCCTGAGCCGGCGCTTTGTCGATCACGACGCAGTCGACCTTACCGGCGAGCAGGTTCTGCACGGCGGTCGCGCCGTCGTCAAAGCCGATGACGCTGTCCTCGCCGTAATCATCGATGCAATAGCTATAACCGGTGGTGCCGCGCTGGGTGCCGATCTGCTTGCCTTCGAGATCATCAATGGTCTTGATGTCGGAGCCTTCCTTCACGATGACGACCTGCACACCGTTGGCGTAGCTGTCGGTGAAGCACATGGTGTTGAGACGATCGGGCGTGACGGTCACGCCGGCAGCGACGATGTCGCTCTTGCCTGTCTGAACGGCGCTCAGAGCAGATTCAAATTCCATATCGTCGACGACCAGCTCCAGGCCCAGCTTCTGCGCAAGCGCATAAGCGATCTCGATGTCGATGCCCTCAAAGCCGGTGCCCTCGTAGCCCTTGCCGTCATCCGCAACGGACTCATACGGCGGGAACGTCGCGTTGGTCGACATGGTGAGTTTACCCTTGGTCACGGTCTGAAGATCAGAACCCGTATCCTTCTGGCCACAGGCGCACAGCGATGCGACCATGAGAACCGCCAGAAGCAGTGCAACAAATTTCTTCATTTTATTAGCCTCTTCCTCAACAAAATAGATTGGAGCTCGCGCCCCGTTTGGTATGGTCGTATGATAGCACGCTAAAGTAGGGCTGTCAAGCATTTTCATGCATGAATATTCGGGTTTTCCGCCTGAATATTCACGAAACGCTCGAATATCCAAAGAATTAATGAATATTCGCAGCCGAATTCGCGCTTTTGCACAATGCGGCTGAGGCGCGCGTTTGAAAAATTGACAGTTTTGTGCTATGCTCTTTTCACGCATTTTACACGGGAAACGGGGACTTTTTCATGGATAAGCGCCACTATGTCTATCTTCTGCGCTGCGCAGACAGCTCGCTCTACACGGGTATGACGCCGGACATTGCGCGCCGCCTGCGGCAGCACGTCGCGCGTCTGCCCGGCTGCGCGAAGTATACGCGCAGTCATCCGGTCACGGCGCTGGCGCTGCTGCTGACGACCGATACCGCCACGACCGCCCGGCAGCTGGAGGCGCGCATCAAGCGCCTGACACGCGCGCAGAAAGATGCGCTCATCGCAGACCCGGCGCGCCTGCCCGACCTCTGCCCCGCGCTGGCAGGAGCAGACATCCGGCCGGTGCCGGACGCGCAGCTCACAGACTATCTCCCCGACACAGAAAAACCGGCAGACGCCTGAGCGTCTGCCGGTTTTGCCTGCCTATGATTCAGCGCAGGCCGCGCAGCTCCAGATAGCGGAGCACGAGCTGGACAACGTCGCTGATCTCCAGCCCGTCCGTGTTGACGCACAGGTCATAGGCCTGCGCATCGCCCCAGCGCTTGGAGGAGAAGAAGTTATAGTACGCTGCGCGCTCCTTATCCACCTGACGGATGCGCTTTTCCGCTTCCGCGGGCGTGGTGTTCGTGCGCGCGCTCTCGCGGCGGATGCGGGCGTCCATCGGCGCGTGGACAAACAGGTTCACGAGCGCCACATTCGGATCGTCGCGCAGGACATAGTCCGCGCAGCGGCCGACGATGATGCACGACTCGCGCGCTGCGATCGTGCGGATGACTTCCGACTGCGCCTGAAAGATCTGCACAGGGAACGGCTGCTCGTCGGCGACAACGCCGCCACCCGTCACGAGCGAATACAGGAAGCTGCCCGGACGGTGCTCCTCATGCGTCTCGACAAAGCTCTTGGCAAAGCCGCTCGCTTTCGCCGTCTCATTGATGAGCTCCGAGTCGTAGCACTTGACGCCCAGCGCCGCTGCCAGCTCGCTGCCGAGCTGTCGGCCGCCGCTGCCGTTTTCTCTTCCGATCGTAATGACAAGATTGGCCATGGTATGATCTCCTCCTGTTTTCATTTCACCGTGACAACGGCGTTGACGCGCCACTGGTCGAAGCGGTGCAGGATCGCTGCCGCCTCGGCGCGCGTGGCATTTCCCTGCGGACGCAGATACGTCGCGCCGCCCTCCTGCACGCCGCTGATGAGCGTGTTGGCAACGGCCCAGCCCATCTCGGTCTGCGCCCAGGACGAGACGCTCCCGCCGTCCGGGAACACGCTCAGGTCGGCGACCGCCACCGTGTTGTAATCCATAAATTTGGCATAGCCGTAGAACATCGTCATCATCTGCTCACGCGTGATGTTCTGCCCGGGTGCGAACGTCGTCGCGCTCGTGCCGCTGACCACGCCGCAGTTATACGCCCAGATGACGGCGTCCGTATACCACTGGTCGGCCGGCACATCCGTGAACGGCGCGGTCATGCCCGCCACGCTCGGCGAGCCGCTCATTCGGTAGAGCACCGCGACGAGCATGGCGCGGCTCATCTCGGCTCCGGGCGAGAACGTCATCGCCGAGGTGCCGACCATGAGGCCGCTGCGTGTGACATAGGCCACGTCCTCATAATACCACGCGGTGCTGCGCACGTCGCGGTAGGGATTTTTCCACGTCTCGATCGGCTCGGTCTTAGGGATGTACTCATAGCGCAGTCTCGCGCAGCGCTGGCAGGTATAGGTGATGACGCCGACGGTCTTATTGGTCGGCTCCTGCCGCTCGGTCTCGACCCAGGTGTGGCCGAGCGCAGGCACGTAGCTGCTCTCTTCAATATACGTATCACCGCAGGCGCAGGTGTAGCGCGTGTAACCCTGCTGCTCGCAGGTCGGCTCAACGACCGTGGGGATGTGGTTGTGTACATGGTCCAGCTTCGGGATCGTGACATCCTGCCGCTCGCCGCAGGTCTTGCAGTTGCGGTGCTTGGCGCCTTCGGTCAGATCGGTCTCCTGCCGGTCAATGATCCAGTCGCCCCAGTCGTGGCCCAGCGGTTCAACGCGCACTTGATGCACGTCGCCGCAGCGGCCGCACTTATAATAATTCAGGCCCGGCTGTGTGCAGTCCGGCTCACGGCTCTTGTTCGGGTCGCGCTCATAGTTGTGGCCCAGCTGCTTGACGATCTCCGTATAGGTGTAGCCGCAGTAGATGCAGTTATACTCCACCAGACCGGTCGTGGTGCAGGTCGGCTCCACGATCGTGTGGGCACCGCTGTCGCCGCCGTAATCATGGCCGAGCGCCGGCGTGCGGCTGCCCTCGACGATGTAGTGCTCGCCGCACGGCAGCCCCGCCTTGTTGACGCAGTAGTATTCCGTATAGCCCTGTTCGGTGCACGTCGGCTCAACGACACGCTTTTTCATGGTGTGCTCGTGGTGGTCGCTCGGGATGGCATACGTCTCCACCTCACCGCAGCGCATGCACGTGCGGTGCTTGATGCCGTCGGTGCGAGAGGTGGCCTCGAGATCGACATCCCAGTCGCTCCAGTCATGGCCGAGTGCGGGGACCTCCTTCTGATACCAGTAGGAGCACTGCGTGCACATATAGCGCTCATAGCCCGTCTGCGTGCAGGTGGCCGCGTGGCCGGAATAGGCCAGCTTGTGCCCGGTCGCGGGCAGCACGACACGGTCTGTCGCGCCGCAGTCCTTGCACACGGAGACGATGGAGCCGTCCACCGTGCAGGTGGGTTCGGTGCGGGTCGTCTCCCAGGTGTGGTCATTGAGATAGACGAAATTGATGTGGAAGCCCGTGTCCGTGCGCGTGATCTGCGCATCGTAATGCTGCAGCGTCGACGTGGTCAGGACATAGGTAATCTCATTGCCGTTGTCATCATGGATGGGCAGGTTGTCAAAGACGGCCTGTCCGTCCTCGGGATCGGACGAATGGTGCGCCACGACCGTGGAATCGCTGTTGCGGCTCAGCTCCATGTACACGCTCGTCGGCCGGTCCTTGGTGTAGACCTCGTCGGGCGCGATCTGCTCGTTCGTCCACTCGTACGTGACCGTGATCGAGCGCAGCTCGCTGGGCGCTGCCGTTTTGTAGTGCAGCGTATGGTTCAGCTGCAGCTTGCCGTTTTCCACATTGGGCAGAATCCGCGCGCCGTCGCTGATGATATACGCCACCTCGGCGCCGGCCGGTGTGCGCGTCTGGATGTAATACGATTCGCCATACGGCACCGTGCCGAAACCGACAAAGCCGTAGGCGTCCGACGTTGCCGTGCGCTCGATGTGCTCACCATTACCGGACGTGCCGGTGAGTTCAAACGTCACCCCGGCCGGGATGGGCGCGCCGGTCTCCGCGTCGACGGCATAGTACCACGCGACGTCGGACGAGGCGCTCAGCGGCGTGGAGGCCAGCGACGGCTTTTCATCCTGCAGATAGTCGTACGTGGAGTACATCGTCGGCGACCAGTTCTTGTTCTTGAAATTCGTGACGAGCTCGGACTTGTCGTTGTTGGACTTCTTGATCTCCAATTCCTCGAGCAGCGTCGTCAGATACGCCGTGCCGCCGCGCGTGACGGTGAACGAAATGTTCGCCATGGTCTGCGGCGACGTGGTGGCAAACTCGCCGCCCTGCGATGTCGTGAACGTATCGTGGAACTCAAAGTCGCCCGCGTTGTTTTTCGTCGAGGGCGAGGTCATGTTCGGGAACTTGCAGCCGTCGGCATTGACCGTCAGGCACTGGCTGTCATACAGCACATGGCCCGTGATCTTGTTGACGGAACTGCCTTTGGTCGTCAGCCGGAACCAGTAGGTATACGAAAAAGTATCGCCGACATGGAATGTCCGCGTTGCGCCGGAGCGCGTGTAGACGACCAGTTCGTCGCCGGTGTCCGCCGGGGTGTCGCCGTCGGCGGCGAACGCCTGCAGACCGCAGACGGACACGAGCATGACCAGCGTCAGCAGCAGCGCCAGAAAACGTTTCATTGCATTACCTCCTCTTTCGGCCGCGCCGAATCGTACAGGGATACGGTTTTATCATACCAAGGATCGCCGCATGTTGCAAACAGAAATTGCAAAAAAGTGACGAAATCAAAATAGGCTCATCTGGCTGCTGTCCGGCATCTCGCCGAGCGCACCCATGGCGCGCAGCTGCTCCAGATGCGTCTGGCTGACCTTCGGACAGGCGGCCGAGAGCTCCTCGACCGACACGAACTCGCGCCCGCCGGCGCGGCAGGCCACGAGATTCCACGCCGCGCTCTCGCCGAGGCCGGAGATGGCCACGAACGGCGGCAGGAGCTTCCCGTCGCGGATGAGGAACTTCGTCGCGTCGCTCTCATAGAGGCTCATGGGTGCGAATTCAAAGCCGCGGAGGTTGAATTCGTACACGGCCTCCATCGTCACGAGCAGGTCCTCTTCCTTGGCCGTGAGCGTGGGCTTGTTGCGCAGTTCGTTGATCTTGCGGCGGGTGTAATCGAGGCCGCGGGTCATCATGTCGGCGTCGAACGAGTCCTTCTGGCTGCGGCGGTAGAAATACGCGCTGTAAAACGCCAGCGGCTCGTGCACCTTGAACCACGCGATGCGAAACGCCATCATGACGTAGGCCACCGCGTGCGCCTTCGGGAACAGGTAGGCGATCTTGCTCAGGGACGTGATGTACCACTCCGGCACGCCGTGCTCCTGCATCGTCTCGACCCAGCCGTCCTGGAAGCCGCCGCGCTTGACCTTGCCCTTGCGGACGCTCTCCATGATCTTGAACGAGAGCTTGGCATCCATGCCGCGGCTGATGAGGTAGAGCATGATGTCGTCGCGGCAGCCAACCGTCTGGTTGACCGTCGCCGTGCCGGACATGATGAGGTCCTTCGCGTTGCCGAGCCACACATCCGTGCCGTGCGAGAAGCCGGACAGGCGCACGAGGATGTCAAAGCCCTTCGGCTGCGTGTCAACGAGCATCTGGCGCGTGAAGCCGGTGCCGAACTCGGGGATGCCGATCGTGCCGGTCTTGCCGACGATCGGGTCGTCGTCCGTCAGGCCGAGCGGCGCCGCGCTGCAGAAGATGCCCATGGTGTCCGGATCGTCGAGCGGGATCTCGCGCGCGTTGACGCCGGTCATGTCCTCAAGCATACGGATCATGGTCGGGTCATCGTGGCCGAGCTCGTCGAGCTTGAGCAGGTTTGCCTCCATGCAGTGGTATTCAAAATGGGTGGTGATGATGTCGCTGTTCGGATCATCGGCCGGGTGCTGCACGGGGCAGAAATCCGTGACGTCCTTGTCCTGCGGGATGACGACGAGGCCGCCGGGGTGCTGGCCGGTCGTGCGCTTGACGCCGACGCAGCCGAGCGCGAGGCGGTTCATTTCCGCCTTCGGCAGGGTCTTGCCGCGCTCCTCAAGGTACTTGAGGACATAGCCGTAGGCCGTCTTTTCCGCCAGCGTGCCGATCGTCCCGGCGCGGAACACGTGGTCCGAGCCGAAGAGCTCTTCGGTGTACTTATGCGCCTTGGCCTGATATTCGCCCGAGAAGTTCAGGTCGATATCGGGCACTTTGTCGCCGCCGAAGCCGAGGAACGTTTCAAACGGGATGTCGAACCCGTCCTTGCGGAGCTTCGCCCCGCATTTCGGGCACACCTTGTCCGGCATGTCCGCACCGCAGCCGAAGCCCGCACCGGAGTCAAAGTCCGTATACTTGCACTGCGGGCAGACATAGTGCGGCGGGAGCGAGTTGACCTCCGTGATGCCGGAGAAATACGCCACGAGCGACGAGCCGACGCTGCCTCGGCTGCCGACCAGATAGCCGTGCTCGAGGGAATTGGCGACGAGCTTCTGCGCGCTCATGTAAATGACGTCGTACCCGCGCGAGAGAATGTCGTGCAGCTCGGTCTCGACGCGCTCGGTGATGAGCTTCGGCGGGTTGTCGCCGTAGATGGCCGTCATCTTGCCATAGACCAGATCCTTGAGCTGCTGGGCGGAGTTTTCGATCTTCGGCGGGTAGAGATCCTTCGGCAGGAGCTCGAACACCTCGACACTGTCGGCAATGGCGTTCGTGTTCGTAACGACGACCTCCTGCGCCTTTTCGGGGCCGAGGTAGGCAAATTCGTCGAGCATCTCCTCCGTCGTGCGGTAATAGAGCGGCATGGCCTTGTCCGCGTCGGAGAATTTCTTGGCCGCCAGCAGGATGCGGCGGAAGATCTCCTGCTCGGGATCGAGAAAATGCACGTCGCACGTCGCCACAACGGGCTTGCCGAGCTCCTCGCCGAGCTGCACGATGCGGCGGTTGAGGTTGCGCAGGGATTCCTCGCTGCGCACGGTGCCGTTGTCGAGCAGGAAGTGGTTATTGGCCAGCGGCATGATCTCAAGATAGTCGTAAAATGACGCGATGCGTCGGAGCTCCGTGTCGCTCTTGCCGCGCAGCACAGCCTCGAACACCTCGCCCGCCTCGCAGGCGGAGCCGATGATGAGGCCCTCGCGGTACTCCATGAGCAGGCTCTTGGGGATGGTAGGATTGCGCTTAAAATATTTCAGATATGACCGGGAAATGATCTCGTAGAGATTTTTCAGGCCGGTCTTGTTTTTCACCAGAATGGAGATGTGGTGCGTGCGGCGCTTCTCTTTCAGGCCGCCGCGCACGAGGTTGTTGAAGTCGCCGATCGTCTTTGCGCCCCTGGCCGCGAGCATGGGCAAGAACTTGTCCATGATGCGCGCCACGACCATCGCATCGTCACACGCGCGGTGGTGGTTGAAGTCCGGCAGGCTCAGGCGGTTCGAGACCTGGTCGAGCTTGTGGTGCTTGAGATCCGGCAGCAGGTACTGCGCGAGCACCAGCGTATCGAGATACACCGGCTCGAACGGGATGCCCGCCCGGCGGCAGGCCGCGCTCATGAAGCCGGTATCAAAGTCGGCATTGTGCGCGATGATCGGCCGCCCGCCCGCAAAGTCGAGAAACTGGCGCATGGCCTCCGCCTCGTCGGGCGCATTGGCCACGTCGGCATCCGTGATGCCGGTCAGGCGCGTGATCTCGGCCGGGATGGGCATGTGCGGGTTGACGAACGTGTCAAGCTCCGCCTTGATCTCGCCACCGGAGAAGAGCACCGCGCCGATCTCCGTCATGCGGTTCGTGTCCAGGTGCAGGCCGGTCGTCTCGATGTCGAAGGCGATGAACTCCGTATCGAGCGGCAGGTCGCTCTGCCCGTGCACGGCAAGCGTGCCGTCCACGTCGTTGACGAGGTAGCCCTCCTCGCCGTAGATGATCTTCACGCCGTATTTCTTCGACGCCTTCCACATATCCGGGAACGCCTGCGCCACACCGTGATCCGTCACGGCGATGGCCGGGTGGCCCCAGTAGGCCGCGCGGGCCACGAGGTCGGCAGGATCGGAGATGGCGTCGAGTGCCGAGTAGCGGGTATGTAAGTGCAGCTCCACGCGCTTTTGCGGTGCGTTGTCGGGGCGGATGACCTTCTCCCCCTGCACGATGTTGCGCGGCTCGAGCACCATGTCCTCGTCGTACTTGCTGTAGTTGATCTTGCCCTGCACGCGCAGCCACATGCCTTCATGGATCAGGCTGATAACGCCCTGATCGTCGTCCGAGCGCAGAAAGCGCGACACACGCACGCTGCTCGTGCTGTCGGTCATGTCAAACGAGAGCACGGCCGAGCCGTACTTGGCGATCTCGCGGCTGTTGACGGCAAACACCTGCCCCTCAAGCGTGACGTTGCCGCTTTCGAGCGTGAGCTCGTTCATGGGCGTGATGTCCGCGCGCTTCGGGATGGGCTTGCCCATGAGGACCTTGGCTTTCGCCTTCTTCTCCTCTTTTTTCTGCTCCGGGGCGGGGTATTCCGCCTGGATCTGCACGCCGCGCAGCCGGAACTGTGCCGCGAGCAGCTGCTCAATATTCGTGCGCTCGACGGGCGCGGGCATGCGCGCAAACCACGTGTGCAGCTGCATCGTCATGCTCTCGCGCTCGATGAGCACGTCGAGCACCTCGGCCTTGTCGAGCCCGCCGCAGGTATCCTGCAGGGACGCGCAGTCGGGGAACATATCAAGAAACGGGATCTTTTCGCTCATAGCTTCCTCACTTTTCGCTCAGGATCAGGTCCACCAGCGCATCGGCCAGCTTGTCCGCGGGGTACTTGCCGAGGATCTCGCCGCGGCGAAACAGCAGGCCGCAGTCCTTGCCGCCGGCGATGCCGTAGTCCGCCTCGTGCGCCTCGCCTGGGCCGTTGACGACGCAGCCCATCACGGCGACCGTGATGTCGCGCTCCAGCCCCTGGAGCCGCTGCTCGACCTCCTGCGCAAGTGCAATGAGGTCGATCTGTGTGCGCCCGCACGTCGGGCACGAGACAAAGCGCACGCCCTCGCGGCGCAGCCCGGCCGCCTTCAAAATGGCGATGCCGGCGCGCACCTCCTCCACGGGGTCAGCCGTGAGCGAGACGCGGATCGTATCGCCGATGCCCTCGGACAGCAGGGTGCCGATGCCGACAGCGGAGCGGATGATGCCGTTGTAGGCCGTGCCGGTCTCCGTGACGCCGACATGCAGCGGATACGGAAACCGCTCGGCCGCGAGCCGGTAGGCCGCAATCGTCAGCGGCACGGTGGAGCTCTTCATCGACAGGGCAATGTCGTCAAAATCATACCGGTGCAGCAGGTCGATGTGCCCCTGCGCGCTCTCGACGAGCGCCTCCGGCGTCGGGTGGCCATACTTTTCGAGCAGGCGCTTTTCCAGACTGCCGCCGTTGACACCGATGCGGATGGGGATACCGCGCTCCCGGCAGGCCTCGGCCACCTTGCGGACATTGTCCGGCTCGCCGATGTTGCCGGGGTTGATGCGGATCTTGTGCACGCCGGCCTTCGCCGCCGCGAGCGCGAGCCGATAGTCAAAATGAATGTCGGCCACGACCGGGATGGGCGAGGCGCGCACGATCTCGGGCAGGGCGTCCGCCGCGGCCTGATCCGGCACGGCGAGACGGATGATCTCACACCCGGCGTCATGCAGCCGGGCGATCTGCTCGATGGTCGCGCGCGCGTCCGAGGTGTGCGTGTTGCACATCGACTGCACCGCGACCGGCGCGCCGCCGCCGATGGCGACGGAGCCGACATGGATCTGTTTTGTCTGGGTTCTGTTCATAAGCACTCCTATCTCTCTCCAAGGTGGCCGAAGCCGTAAAAAAACCGAGGCGGACAAATCCGCCCCGGCTCAGGTGACAAGTTTGGAAATGTCGTTATACATGACGTAGGCCATCAGCGCCAGCAGCAGCACGAGCCCTGCCGTGTGGATATAGCCCTCATACTTGGGGTCAATCTTCCGACGGCTGATCCGCTCGAGCACCCACGTGACGAGCAGGCAGAACACGCGCCCGCCGTCGAGCGCCGGCAGCGGCAGCATGTTCATGACCGCGAGGTTCACGGCGATGAACGCCGAGAAATAGGCGATGTTCGAGAAGGCGGCCGCCTTCGTGGCCGACTCCTTGCCGACCTCGTTCATCATGCTCACGATGCCGACCGGGCCGGACAGGTCCTTGACGCCGACCGCACCCGCAAGCAGATCGCTCAGTCCCATCCAGACCATGCGCACAAAGTCCATCGCACTGTACCACGTCGTCTGGAGCTTGGCGCCGAACGTCGCCGGTTTCGTGCCGAAGTAGAAGCCGTACATCTTACCGTCCTGCCCCGGGTACTCGCGCGCGACGAGGTAAAAATCGTTGAGCGCGACCTTTTCGCCGTCACGCTTGACGACAATATCATGCGTGTCGCCCCCGCGGGCGAGATATTCGCTGACATTGGTCGTGAAATAGATGCGGTGTCCGTCGATGCTCCAGATCGTGTCGCCCACCTGCAGGGCGTCCTCGCCCTGATAGGGGCAGCCGTCCATGAAGTCCGTGAGCGTCGGCGTGGAGAAGCTCTTTGCCTGCGCAAACACGAGCAAAAGCAGCAGAAGTCCGAACACGAAGTTCATGAACGCGCCGGCGCAGAGAATCAGAAACCGCTTCCATGCCGGCTGGCTCGTGAACGCGCGCGGGTCGTCAATCGCCTCGTCCTCGCCCGCCATGGCGCAAAACCCGCCGATCGGCAGGCAGCGGACGGCGTAGAGCGTCTCCCCCTTCTGCTTTTTCCAGATGGCGGGGCCCATGCCGATGGCGAACTCATCCACACGCACCCCGCACGCCTTGGCCACGAGGAAGTGGCCGAGCTCGTGCACGGCGATGAGGATCCCAAAGACGAGAATTGCGAGCAGAATATACATGCAGGTGTCCTTTCAGAAATGGAAATACGACCGGACGAAGGCGCGCGCCTCCTGATCGGCCGCGCGGATAACGTCCAGATTGGGCGCAGCGACGGGTGCGATGGCCTCCACCGCCGCCGCAACGCTTTCATAAATAGAATGATACCCGATCTTGTGGCCCAAAAACAGGCCAACGGCAATTTCGTTGGCTGCGTTCATGACCGTCGGCGCGGTGCCGCCGGTGCGCGCGCAGCGCATGGCGAGCGCAAGGCACGGCAGCGCCTCGAGATCGGGCGCGTAAAAATGCAGCCCACCGGGATAGGCCGTGAAGTCCAGCCGGTCGCTGCGGCTGGGCTTGCGCTCCGGATACGTGAGCGCGTACTGGATGGGCAGGCCCATATCCGGCACGCCGAGCTGGGCGATGACCGTGCCGTCGAGCAGCTCGACCATCGAGTGCACAACACTCTCCGGATGGATGAGCACCTGAATATCGTCCGGCGTGACGCCAAACAGGTGCATGGCCTCGATGTATTCCAGGCCCTTATTCATCATGGTCGCGGAGTCCACGCTGATCTTCGCGCCCATGCTCCAGTTCGGGTGGCGGACGGCCATCTCGGGCGTGACGTCGCGCGTTTCTTCGCGCGTCCAGCCGCGGAACGGACCGCCGGAGCCGGTGAGCAGGATCTTGCGCAGTTCCCCCTCCCGGCCGGTCAGGCACTGGAAGATGGCCGAGTGCTCGGAATCGACCGGCACGATCTCCGCGCCGCATTCCCTGGCGCGGCGCATGACGATGTCGCCCGCGCACACGAGCGTCTCCTTATTGGCCAGCGCGATGCGGCGGCCCTTTTCAATGGCCGCGAGCGTCGGCCGCAGGCCGACCGCGCCGGACACCGCCGTGACGACGGCGTCCGTGTCCGAGAGCACTGCCGCCTCGCACAGGGCGTTTTCCCCACTGCCAACGGCAATGTCCGTATCGGCGAGCGCGATGCGCAGCGCCTTGGCCGCCGCCTCGTCCGTCACGGCGACGAACGCCGGGTGCAGGCGGCGCGCCTGCTCTTCGGCGAGCTGAATATTACGGTTCGTCGTCAGTGCGCGAACGTTCAGGCCCAGATGCTCCGCGACGGCAACGGTCTGGCGGCCGATGCTGCCGGTGGAGCCGAGGATTGAAATCGAATGTACCATAGCTACGCTCCTTTACTGTGCCGTGACCGAGATGGCCGGTGCCAGCAGCACCAGCAGCTCGAGCATGGGTGCCGTGAAGATCGTGCTGTCAAAGCGGTCGAGCATGCCGCCGTGACCGGGCAGAAGATTGCTGTAATCCTTCACGCCGTGCTCGCGCTTGATAGCGGAAAACGCCAGGTCGCCCGCCTGACCGGCAAGGCTGCCGAAGAAGCCGTAGATGGCAAGCAGGCCGATCTGCACGCGGTAGCCGCACAGGTGCAGCACGAGTCCATAGAGCATGGCCGCCGCAATGGCGCACACAAAGCCGCCGACACAGCCCTCGACCGTTTTGTTCGGGCTCAGGGCCGGGGCGAGCTTGGTCTTGCCCATGCTGCGGCCGACGAAGAACGCGCCCGAATCGCTCAGCCACGTGATGACAAACGGCAGCAGCAGATACGGTGCCTTCGGGTCGTTCAGGCCGAGGCGCACGAGCGACGAGAGCATCCATGGGATGACGATGCCCGCCGTGAACACGAGCGCCAGATCCTGAAACGGGATGCGCTCCGGCTTGTGAAACGAGATCATCATCTCGACGAACATGGTCACGAACAGCACATAGGCCGCGATCTTGAACACGAGCTCGGACCGGCCGAACGCCGCGCCGAGCACGATGGCCGCGCCGCACACACCGGCATACACCGCAAAGCGCGGCACGAACTTCGGCATCGTCGTGTGCAGCAGCTCCCACGCGCAGAACGACGCCATGATGGCCACCACGATGCCCCAGCCCCAGATCGGGGTGAAGAAGATCACAGCCAGCAGCGCCGGGATGCCAATGGCCGCAACGATCAGTCTGTTTTTCATGCTTGGTTCCTCCCGTTTGTCTTTCTCTCGGGTGCGGCGGTCATTTCACGCCGCCAAAGCGCCGGTCGCGCCGCTGGAACTCTGCCAGGGCCGCGTCCATATCGCGCTCGGTAAAGTCCGGCCAGAGCGTGTCGGTAAAATACAGCTCCGAGTACGCGCCCTGCCAGGGCAGGAAGTTGCTCAGCCGCTGCTCCCCGCTCGTGCGGATGATGAGGTCGGGGTCCGGAATTCCGGCCGAGTACAGGTAATTGCTGAAAACGTCCTCCGTGAGCTCCGGCGCAGTACCGGCCTTGTAGGCCTCGGCATACCGGCGCACGGCGTGCAGGATCTCGTCCCGGCCACCGTAATTGATGCACAGATTCATCTGGCAGCCGTCATAGTGCGTGCTCTTCTCCTCGGCCGCGGCCATGAGGCGCTGCAGCTCCGGCGAGAGGCCAGACCGCTCGCCGAAAAAGCGCATCTTGAACCGGTCGCGCTCCATGATGGAGAGCGCTTCCTTCATATATTTATCGAAGATGCTCATGATCGTGCGCACTTCCTCGGGCGGGCGGCGCCAGTTTTCCGTGGAAAAGGCGTAGACCGTGAGGTATTCGATGCCGATGGCCTTGCAGTAGTTGCCGATGCGGCGAAACGCCTCGGCACCGTAGGCATGGCCGGCCGTGCGCGGCAGGCCGCGCTTTTTGGCCCAGCGGCCGTTGCCGTCGAGGATGATCGCCACGTGGCGCGGCAGGCGCGAGAAATCCACCTGCGGCGCAGTCGTCTTATTGTTTGCCATAGTTCCTCCTGCACCGCCCGGATGGGCGGCGCCTGTAGACAGGATATTCAAACGGGGGGATGAAAAATCCCCCCGTATCGCATTTGCGGGTGCGGGAGCTCAGATCTCCATGAGCTCCTTTTCTTTTTCGTCGGCGATGCGCTCAACTTCCTTGATATAATCGTCGGTCAGCTTCTGCAGATCCTTCTCGATGATCTTGAGGTCGTCCTCGGTGATCTCGGACTTTTTCTTCTGCGCCTTGAACTTGTCCATCGCGTCGCGGCGGATGTTGCGCACGGCGACCTTGGCCTCTTCGCCGTATTTCTTGACCTGCTTGACGAGGTCACGGCGGCGCTCCTCGGTCAGTGCCGGGAAAACCAGACGGATGGTGCGGCCGTCGTTCTGGGGGTTCAGGCCCAGATCGGACGCCAAAATGGCCTTTTCAATGCCCTTGAGCACGGAAGCGTCCCACGGCTGGATGAGCAGCGAGCGGGCGTCCGGCGTGCTGATCGACGCGATCTGCTGGATCGGCGTGGGCGAGCCGTAGTAATCGACCGTGATGCGGTCGAGCACGGCGGGGTTGGCCTTGCCGGCGCGGACGGAATCGTACTGCTCGGTGAGGACCGAAGCGGTCTTTTTCATTTTGGATTCAAACTCGGTATAATCGGTAGACATGGTGTATCCTCCTTATCGGGTTTTCAAATTTGATGTTATTTCGTCACGACCGTGCCGACGGGTTCGCCCGTCACGGCGCGGACAATATTCTGCGGATCGGCCAGTGCAAAGACGACGACCGGGATGTCGTTTTCCATCGCGAGCGACGTCGCCGTCAGGTCCATGACGGCCAGATGCTTTGCCAGCACCTCGTCATAGGTGATGGCGTCATACTTCACGGCGCCGGGATCGACGTGCGGGTCGGCACTGTAAACGCCGTCGATGTTCTTGGCGAGCAGGATCGCGTCCGCACCGATCTCGGCGGCGCGCAGCACGGCGGCCGTGTCGGTCGAAAAATACGGACAGCCGCTGCCGGCGCCGAAGAGCACGACCTTGCCCTCTTCCAGATGCGCCACGGCTCGCTCCCAGGTATAGTGCTCGGCAAACGCCGACATTTCGACGGCCGTCTGCACGCGCACGGGGATGCCCTTCTGCTCCATGACGTCGGACACGGCCAGGCAGTTCATGACCGTGGCGAGCATGCCCATGTGGTCGGCGCGCGAGCGGGCCATCTTGCCCTCGCCGTTTTTCACACCACGCCAGAAGTTGCCGCCGCCGATGACGACGCCCACCTGCACGCCCAGTTCGGTGCAGGTCTTGATGACGTCGCACACCTGACCGATGACGCCGAAGTCCAGCCCCGTCTTCTGCTCACCGGCCAGCGCCTCGCCGCTGATCTTGAGCAGGATGCGTTTATATTTGGGTTCTGTTCCCATAAAACTACCCCTCACTTTTTCATATTCGTCGTTTTATTGTAATATAAAACCGCCCGGATGAAAAGGGGGTATTTGTGAAAAGAGCGAAAACAATCGCCCGCCGCCCTCACTTCCCTGCCGCGCTTTGAGCGGAAAGTGCGCCCGGTTCCACGCCTGCTCGGCCGATCCGCTGAGCGATCTGAAGATCAAGATTCAGATTATGTAAACCATTTGATTGCGTTATGTAAACCGCATACATCCCTTCTTTCCATTGCAAAACCCGCACACGGCTGACCGTGTGCGGGTTTGTGCTTGTTATAAATGGGAATCCATTCTTTTGGGGCAACAGCTATTTTGCTCCGGGCTTCCCTGCGGTCATCCGTCCGGGGCGCTTCCTGCGCTGCTTGCCGGGGAGCATCAGACTTGCGTGATGGTGCGTTTTCTCTTCTCTTCCGCTTTCTTTGCTGCCGCAAGCGCTTGTGCAGGAGAACACTGCGCCCTGGCCCGGGCAATGACGCCGGGCAGCTGGTCCCTGGGGATGACCATGACCCGCCCGTTGGCGTCATAGCGGGGCTGCATGCCGCCAAAATAAACAACGCCCGTGTCTGTGTCCAACAGTAATTGCTCAGCAACCCCGCCATGCCGCCAACGTCCAGCGTAAGTAAAGTTTACAGAATCTATTTGGATGAGTTCCATTGCATTCTCTCCTTAAAGTTAGTACACACACAGATATCGGCGGCATCGGCTTTCGTTCTACTTCCTTCTTTTCGTATCCAAACTTTGAAACATTCACCGTCACGATCGTTTATTACTTCGCGGCGTCCCCCGAAGTGCTCTGCGATTTTGTTAGCCACAAACCCTGCCGCAGCGGGAGAGAGCGCGGAGTATCCGTGGGACAAAACATTGTACTCAAACAGATATCCACGCTGCGACTTGATATACTGGTTTTGTACGAAAGGGGTGTCTGCCAATGATAAGCTACGAGACGCTGTTCCGGACCATGAAGGAAAAGGGCGTGACCTCCGGTTGGGAAAGCTGTGCTTCCCGCTGTCGAACTTTTACACCATGAAGCACGGCGGCAACGTATCGACCCACACCATCAACCAGCTCTGCCGGCTGCTGCAGTGCCGTGTGCAGGACGTGATGGAGTATATAGACAAGGAATAAGCGCATAAAGGGCGGACGCCATGCCGGCATCCGCCCTTTCGGGAAATATAAGTGCATGGAGCCAATATGGGATGCTGCTCCGACTGCAAAGGAAAAGAGCCCGGCATCAGCCGGGCTCTTTCCGCTGGAGATGAGGGGATTTATCTGAAAGAAGACAAAGCGAACATTACATCCAGCCGCCGGAGACGTTCATCACGTGCGCGGTGACGTACTTCGACTCGTCGGAGGCGAGATAGAGCGCCATGTAGGCGATGTCGATGGGCTCGCCGAGGTGCTTGATCATGCAGTTGGTCGTATAGCGCGACTGAGTCTCGGGCGTAAGGTGCTTGGCAACGGCTTCCGTAGCGATGATGCCGGGGTTGAGCACGTTGACGCGCACACCTGCGTGCGCGACCTGACGCGCCATCTGACGGCTGAGGTGGTTGATGCCGGACTTGGCCACGCCGTAGCCGACCTGCGTGCGGTCAGGGCACACGGCGGCGACGGAGCCGATGTTGATGATGCTGCCGGAGTGCTGCTTGATCATGGCCTTGTTGAGCGCTTCCTGGCAGGCGTTGAACACGGTCGAAAGGTCAACGCAGACCGTCTTTTCAAACTCTTTGTAGGTGCACTTGGTGATGTCGAGGTCCTTGCGGGGGTTGGACTCGCCAAAGTTGTTGACCAGCACGTCGAGGCGGCCTTCCTTGGCGATGCACTCGTCGATCATGCTTCTGTGCGTGGCGGGATCGTGCGCCTCAAAGTACACGAGCTCGGCCTGACCGCCGCGGGCTCTTGCGGCCTCAACGGCAGCTTTGCCGGTCTCCATGTTGCGGCAGGCATAGTAGACCTTCGCGCCCTCATCGACGAAGAGGTCCGCGATCGCGCGGCCGATGCCGCGGGTGCACGCCGTGACCAGCGCGACTTTTCCTTCCAGTCTGTTACTCATAACCGTACACTTCCTTTCTGATGGTCGTCATATTGTTTCCGGTGATCGGCGCGGCTGCGCCGAGGTTGCTTAAAGGTTTGCGCCGTAGTCGGCAACGAGCGCCTGCCCGTTGAGCGGCGCGGACTCATCGCTGCACAAAAACAGCAGGATCTTGGCAATGTCGAGATCCGAGCAGGTGCCCACGTCAAGCGTAGAGTGCTTGGCGGTGGATGCCTGCATGGCCTTGGCGGCCTTCGTATACTTGCCTCTGGCCTTCATGGCGCGCGTGGTCATGGGGGTCATGACCGTGCCGGGGCACACGCAATTGGCGCGGATCTTCTGCGTGCCGTTGGCAAAGCGCAGCGCGATGTGCTTGGTCAGCGCGACCTCGGCGCCCTTCGAGACCGTGTAGGCTGCGCTGCCGTTGCCGTTCACGCCGCCGACGGAGGCGACGGTGGCAATGGTGCCGTAGCCCTGCGCGACGAACTGCTTGACGGCCGCGCGGGTAACATACATCGTGCCCTTGACGTTCACGCTGAGCGTCGTGTCGAGGTCACTGGTGAGGAAATCGTCGATCGGGCGCATGGCCACGTCGAGCACACCGGCGATATTGGCCAGTGCGTCAAGCTTGCCGTACTTCTCAACGCCGGCAGCAACGGCGGCCTTCACGGCGTCGTTATCGGTGATGTTGACGACGGCCGTCATGACCTCGCCGCCCGCGGCGCGGATGCTCTCGGCAACTTTGTTGAGGTTTTCCTCCTGCATATCCGCCATGATGACGCTCGCGCCTTCCTGCGCGAAAAGCTCGGCGGTCTTGGCGCCGATGCCGGAGCCGGCGCCAGTCACAAAACAGACTTTTCCATCGAGTCTACCCATTGGTTTCTCCTTTTGATTCATCAGTTGCTGTGGGCGGGCTGCACACAACGAAATTCCGGTGTGTGCAGCCGGCCCCGGATATTACTCGCCCTTCAGCGGCCACTCCATGCCGATGCGCTCACACTGGCGCTCGGTGTCCCAGAAGAAGCCCCAGTCGGGCAGGTGCCGGATGCGGGCGGTGTCCGCCGGCGTCCAGGTCACGAGTTCGCCCTTCTTGTAGAGCGCGTCGATCTCCTCATCGGTGTAGCCGAAGTCCTTGAGGACTTCGCGGTTGTGCTCACCGAAGCACGGCGCGGAGGCCACAATCTTGGAGGGATTGTTCTTGAAGCGGTTCGTGATGCCGATGCCCTTCATCTCGCCGAAGATCTGGTCCTCCCACTCGACGAGGTTCTCGCGCTCGGCGTACTGCGGGTCGTTTTCAATGTCGCCGGGCTCATACGCGCGCTGGTTGGGGATGCCGGCCTTGTTGAAGATCTCCTCGAGCTCGGCACAGGTGTGCTGCGCGCAGAAGTCCGTGAGCGCCTGGTCCGCCTTCTGGCCCATGGGGGTGTTGAGCGGGAAGCCGGGGATGCCCTTCGGCAGGCCCGGGGTGACGCCCGGCGTGCCGACGCCGATGATGGGATAGCCCTTCTCAACCGGTCCTGGACCGTTGATGGCGACAAACAGCTGCTTGTTGTCCTTCGTGGTGTAGAACGAGAAGCAGGCGGCAAGGTCGGAGTGGTTGCCGGTTCGGTAAGGCACGGGCTCGCCGTCCTTCGGGTAGCCCTTGTTGTACCAGAGCACCGGGTAGTTATCGAGCAGGCGGAACATGGTGTCGTACTGCGCGACGTCGCAGGACTCGCCCTTGCCGGTCTTGAGCGCGTGGATGTAAGCCGACAGCGCGGTCATGCAGGCGTTGTAGGCCGTGACATAGTCAGACAGATAGGGGTTGACCTTCAGCGGCACATCCGTCGGGGACACGCCGTTCATGTACATATAGCCGCCCATGGCCTGACCGGAAACGTCGTAGGACGCCTTGGACTTGTACGGGCCCGTCTGGCCGTAGCCGGAGACGTGCACGATGCACAGCTTGCTGTTGACGCCCCAGCAGACCTCGTCGGTGAGGCCCATCTTGGCATAGGTGCCGGCCTTGCTGGACTCAATCCAGATATCCGCCCACTCGAGGCACTTCTTGAAGATCTTCTTGCCGGCGGGCGTGCGCGGGTTGCAGGTGATGGAGAACTCATTGCGGTGGTTCTGCGACCAGCTCGTCGTGCCGCGCGTGCCGCAGGAGATCTTGGGAGCCTCGGACTGGAGCACCTTCGCGCCCATCTCGGCCATCAGGCAGCCGGCGAACGGGCCGGCGATCGCCGTGCCGGACACAAAGACCTTGACGCCGCTCAGGACGCCGAACTCGGGATATTCATCAAACGCCTGCGTGAGGTTGCAGTCAATTTTTTTGAAACTCATGTATGCTGTGCCTCCTTTTTGTCGTGTTTTTCTACAGATTTCTCCGGATTCAAGATAAGCTGCCAACACGGGCAAAAGCCCATGCTGACAGCTTACCGTCTATTTGCGCTAAGATTTACTTTTTCGGGGGATACTCCAGGCCGATGCGCTTGGCCTGACGCTCCGGATCCCAGAAGAAGTGCCACTCAACGAAGTTCTTGATGCGGGCGGTGTCCGCCGGCGTCCAAGTCGCGAGCTCGCCCTTCTTGTAGAGCGCGTCGATCTCCTCGTCGGTGTAGCCAAAGTCCTTGAGAACCTCGCGGTTGTGCTCGCCGAAGCACGGCGCGGAAGCCACGATCTGGGACGGGTTCTTCTTGAAGATGTTCGTGACGCCGATGCCCTTCATCTTGCCGAAGCACTGGTCATCCCACTCGACGATATTCTCGCGAGCCTCGTACTGCGGATCCTTCTCGATGTCGGCCGGGCCGTAGGCGCGCTGGCACGGGATACCGGCCTTGTTGAAGATCTCCTCGATCTCGTCGCAGGTGTGCTCGGCGCAGAACTTCGCGCACAGCTCGTCCGCCTTCTTGCCGCGGGGGTCAAACAGCGGGAAGCCGGTGCAGTTCTTCGGGATACCCTCGGTGACGCCGGGCTTGCCCATGCCGATGATCGGGTAACCGCGGGTGACAGGGCCCTGGCCGACGATCGCAACGAACATGGCGTTGCCTTCCTTCGTGTCGTAGAAGGAGAAGCAGGCAGCCTGGTCGCTCTTGTTGCCGGTGCGGAAGGGCACGGGCTCGCCCTGCTTCGGGTAGCCCTTGTTGAACCAGTTGGCCGGGTAGTTGTCGAGCAGGCGGAACATGGTGTCGTACTGAGCGACGTCGCAGGAGTCGCCTTCGCCGCTGTTCTTCGCGTTGATGTAGCCGGCGAGGGCCACCATGCAGGCGTTGTAAGCGGTGATGTAGTCGGACAGGTACGGGTTGACCTTCAGCGGGCCGGACGTCGGGGAGACGCCGTTCATGTACATGTAGCCGCCCATGGCCTGACCGGAAACGTCGTAGGAGGGCTTGTTCTTGGACGGGCCGAACTGGCCGTAGCCGGACACGTGCACGATGGCGAGCTTCTTGTTGTGCTTCCAGCAGACCTCATCGGTCAGGCCGCGCTTGGCGTAGGAGCCCGGACGGCCGGCTTCGATCCAGATGTCAGCCCACTCGATGCACTTGAGGAAGATCTTCTTGCCGGCGGGGCTGGCGGAGTTGATGGTGATGGAGTACTCGTTGCGGTGGTTCTGGCTCCACGCGAGGGTGCCGCGGGTCTGGCAGGCGATGGTCGGAGCCTCGGCCTGCAGGACCTTCGCGCCCATCTCGGCCATGAGGCAGCCGGCGAAGGGGCCGGCGATGTTCGTGCCGGTGACAAAGACCTTGACGCCCTTGAGGACGCCGAAGGACGGATACTCGTCAAACTTCTGAGTCAGTTTGTTGTCGATTTCTTTCATGTTAGATGACAATCCTTTCTGTGCGTATCGCACTGAATGAGGTTGATTGGTCGGAAGAAATTACTCTTTGACGGCTTCTGCCTTCTTGTGCACGCTCGGGATCAGGAAGCAGACCACGATGCCGACGACGACACAGATGAGCTGCACGAGCGCCACGGAGTGCAGCGCGCTGGCGGCAGCGGCGGGCACTGCCATGCCGGTGGCGGCCTTCTTGGTCATGCCGGTGACGAACATGGGCACGAAGATGGCAACACCGAACGGAGCAGTCATATCACGGAACACGTTGTACGTGCCGGAAGCGGAGGAGGACTCAGCCGGAGCAACACCGGACAGGGCGACCTTCATGAAGATGGTGCCGTTGCCGCCGATGCCGAGACCGACAAAGAACAGAGCGCCGCCCATCATGAGGATGCCGGCATTCTCGCCGATGAAGAGCATGATCAGAGAGCCGATGGCGACAAACACGAGCGCGATGGCAGCCACGACCTTCGGCTCCTTCTTGTCGGCCATGGGGCCGAGGACGACGGTGCCGATCGCCATGCCGAGGTACTCAATGCTCATGGCAACCGCAGCGACGGTGGCCTTGTCGATGGCATAACCGAAGCGGATGATCTCGGTCAGGCAGGCGGTCATAAGGCCCTGGGTCAGGAGCATGACCAGCACGGGGAGCACAAAGTTCTTACGAGCCATGAACTTGCCGTTGAGGATCGGGTTGGCAGCCTTCTTCTCAACGAGGAAGAGGACGATGAGACCAACGATGGCCACAGCGATGGATGCGAGCGTAGCAACGCTGACCCAGCCGTTCTGCTGGCCGAAGGTGGGCACGCAGACGAGCGCACCGAACATGAGCAGGACGAACACGGCGCCTGCCCAGTCAAAGCCCTGCATGGTGCCTTTGGGGATGTTCGGGTTATCCTTGACCTTTGCAAAGCAGATCAGGAACGTGATCACGCACAGCGCGACGCAGACCCACATGACGATGCGCCATGCATTGGCCGTTCCGATGACCTTCATGATGATGCCGCCGACGGTGGGTCCAAAGATGACCATGCCGCAGGCAACTGCCATGTAGACCGTGAAGCCCTGGCCCATCTTCTCGGGCGGGAACTCCATCATGATGTAGGACATGACGACCGGGGCGATGCCGGCAGCGCCGATACCGACCATGAAGCGGAACACGAGCAGCAGCGGGATGTTCTGCGGGCAGATGGCGATGAGAGCCTGGCCGACCGTGTAAAGGCCCATGGCGCTCAGCAGCATCTTCCTGCGGCCGATCACGCCGCCGAGCTTGCCCAGGATCGGCGCCATGGCGGCGGCGGCCAGGGAGTAAGCCAGCGTGATGAAGGTCAGGGACGAGTCGGCATCCCAGGCCGTGGAGATCGCGGTCGGCACCGAAGCGGTGAAGCCGCCGCAAAGGCTCAGAATCGCCGCCGCAATAGCGTAGGGCACAAAGCCTTTCATGTAGTTTTTGTTGTTTTCCATAGTGTATTCTCCTGTCTGATGATTCGGCATTTGCCGTGGACAGTCTGGTTGCTTTCCTGTGTGCAGCGCCGGTCAGTAGCCTTTGGCGAGGCTCTCCTCGATCAGCTTGCTGCGCACGATCTTCCCGTTTTCATTAACGGGAATGCGATCCGTAAATTCAATGGATTTGGGGATCTTGTACGGGGGGAGATAGTTGAGCGCGAAGCGGATCAGCTCCTTGCTCCCGAGCGGGGCGTTCGTCTCCACGATGGCGTGGATGCGGTGACCCCAATCCGGATCCGGCAGGCCGATGACCACTGCGTCAACCACTTTGGGATGCTTTTTGAGCACCATCTCGACCTCGGCGGCAAAGACGTTCTCACCGCCGGTGACAATCATGTCGCTGCGGCGGTCTGCAAAGTACAGATAGCCGTCAGCATCTACATAGCCCATGTCGCCGACGCTGCGGAAGCCTTCGCTGTCCGTCGGGATGGGCGGGATGTTCTTATACGTCACACGCGGGCTGTTATCGCCCCAGGACATGAAGATCTCGCCGACCTCGCCGGTGGGCAGCTCGTGGCCGTCCTCACTGCGGATGGACACCCGGCCACAGTGCATCTTGCCGACGCTGCCGGGGTGGCGCAGCCACTCGTCGCCGCGGATGGACGTCATGCCGATGCACTCGGTCATGGCATACATCTCGTAGAGCCGCTCGGGCGGGATGATCTGAAGCCACTCGCGCTTGAGATCCTGCGAGCAGACGCCGCCGGTATGGCACAGCACCTCGAGGCTCGCAAGGTCCTCCTTCCGGAAGCCGGGCATGCGGCTGATGCGCTGCATGAGCGTCGGCACCATCTGGACGTACTCGATGCGGTACTTTTTGATGAGCCGCACGATGGTCTCGGCGTCGAGCTTGGCCGGCATGACGATCGTGTTGCCGCAGTAGAGGCCGTTGAAGGCCGCCGAGTGCGGCGCACCGTGAAACAGCGGGCCCGCGAGCAGCTGGCGCATTTCAAAGCGCATGCCGGACACGGCGAACCAGGTCCGCAGACCTTCGTCGCTCTCCCCGGCGGGCATGTCCTGCTCGATGACCTTCGTCTTCCCCGTCGTGCCTCCGGAGCAGTTGGCAAGATTGGGGATGGCGAGCACATCGGGGGGCAAGTCCGCGGGGCAACCGGCACACAGCGTTTTGAGCTCCGCCGTGCTCAGGCCGGGATAGCCGTCCGGCTTTTTGCGGTTCGTGATGACGAGCGCCGGAGACACGCACGCACAGATCTCCATCAGGTTGCGCTGCGGTGCACGGTTCGAGACCGGAACATAACACGCGCCGGTCTTCCAGATGCCGAACGCAAGCGCGATGTGCGTCGGAATATTCGGCAGCGCGGCGAGCACGCTCTTGCCGGGGCCGATGCCCTGATCGAGCAGATACCAGGCAATGCGGTTCGAGAGCTCGTGGAGCTCCTGCCATGTCATGACCGTCTCCTTGTTTTCCGGGGAAACGTAGATGACCGCCGGAGCGTCCGGCTTCACGCGGGCAATGTTCGCCAGCTGCGTGCCGGGGGTAAAGAAGCTCTCCGTCCCGGTATTGAAAATGTTAAAATGCTGCGTGCGCATCTCCATCACTTCCTGACAGCACTGAATTTGGCATATGCCGCCTCCCGCCCGCCCTCAGCGGGCGGGATCAGCGGCTTTGGAAAATTACTTCGGCAGGTTGTTCGGACGGTAGCCGCCGTCGATCTGCAGGCAGACGCCGGTGACGTAGGACGCGGCGCTGGAGGACAGGAACAGGATGCCGTTGGCAATGTCCTCGGGCTCGGCAAAGCGCTTCATCGGGATGGTATCACCGACGGAGTCCTTGGCGAACTGCGGCATATTGGCGACCATGTCGGTGTTGACAACGCCCGGAGCGACCGCGTTGACACGCACGCCCCTGTCGGCGAAGGAATAAGCGACGGACTTGGTCATGGCGATCAGGGCAGCCTTGCTGGCGGGGTACGGCAGGCCGGTCGGGCAGCCGTAGACACCGGCGACGGAAGCGGTATTGACGATGCAGCCCTTGGTCTTGATCAGGTGCGGGATCGCGTACTTCATCATGGTGTAGGGGCCCTTCATGTTCAGGTTGCAGACGGCATCCCACTCGGCCTGCTTGAGCTTGGTCAGCCAGGTGCTGTTGTCGGTGCCGGCGTTGTTGACGAGCACGTCCAGACGGCCCCACTTGGCAATGATCTCTTTGTACAGTTCCTGAACGGCCTTGTAGTCGCACAGGTCGATAGCCTTGGTCATGACTTCGTAGTCGGGGTTGATCTCCTTGAGCGCTGCCAGAGCCTTGGCACCGGTCTCTTCATAGTGGCTTAGGAAGTACACTTTGGCACCCGCAGCGAGAAAGCCCTTGACGGCCGCGAAGCCGATGCCGCGACTACCACCGGTAACAAGAACGACCTTACCTTTGAATTCGTTTTCAAACATGATTTTTGTCCTTTCTTAACGCAAATCTTTGACTTTTTCCGGGGGGTTCCCGTCCCCTCGGACTCACACCAGCAGTTATGCTTTTGTTAAGGAACGATAATATTTTAACATTACCTGCGCCGTTCTTCCGGCCGATGCCTTCTGTTTTCCTATCGTTGAAAACGACAAAAAATCAGATTTCACATCAAATTTCGTGGCAAAAATGACAAAGCCCCAAAAGACGGCCATTGCCGCTTTTGAGGCTTTGTCAACATATTCTGTTTTCGGTGTTCAGTCCTTCGCGGACTTCGGTGTTTGGCGAAAATACGAACGCGGCATTTTCTCGGTCAGAATGCCCAGCAGGTCCATCATATAGCAAAAGCAGAGCTGGAGCTGATCGGGCGACTGCTTTTCCGTCTCGGTGAGGATGCCGTTCATGGCATCGTTCGCGATCTCGGCATACAGCCCGCTGAGCGCCACGACCGGCGGCTCGGACGGGACATAAAACTTCTCGAATTTCATATACGGATTCGCCACCAGATAGACATAGGTGCCGCTGTTCATGCGGCTCTCGGCAATCTCGAGCACTTCGCCGTCATCCGGCAGATAGCGGTAGCGGTGGAACGGGCCGAGGTTGATGAGCGTGTTCGGCCGCAGGCGGTAATCCAGACCGTTGACCGTCAGCGTGCCATGGCCGCTGCGGACGAGCAGGAACGTCTCGTCGTGGTTGTTGACATAGAGTGTCGGCGCCTTGATCTTCCGGATGCAGGCTTTGATATCGCTGGGCAGGACATTGTTGACAAAATAGTCATGCGCGCCGGCCAGAACGGGCTTCTCGTCCTTGGAGCTGAAAAATGCCGTGCCGGATGAACGTTCGTTAGCCATGCTGCTTCCTCCCCTGTCCTCTCTGCTTGCGGAACTCACCGGGCGACATCTTGTTGAGCGCGTAGAACACGCGGCCCATCGTCCGGTCGGAGCCGAAGCCCGTTTCCATCGCGATATCGACCGTCGGCAGATCCGTCGTCGTGAGCAGCGCCTCTGCGTAGCGCACGCGGAACATGGACAGGATCTGCTTGTAGCTGGAGTTCAGGCGCGTCTTGAGCTGCACACGCAGGATGTTCTCCGACGTGTAGAGATCGCGCGCGATCTTTTCGGCGTCGATCGGCTCGGACATATTCTCGTACAGATAGCTGATAGCGGAAATGAGCGTCTCGCTCATAATCATGCCGCGGTAGACCCGGCCGCCCTTCCCGTCGCTGAGCATGTCATTCAGATAGCCCTGCGGCGTCGTGCCGGTCAGCGCTTTGAAGCGGCGGAAAAACGTGATGCTCATATGGAAGCCGGAGATGGACGACACATAGTCAAACGGCAGGCTGTCATACAGGAAGTATGACATGGCCAGGATCAGGCGCGTGCGGTTGACATACTGGCTGAAGTTCAGCCCGGTCGCAATGAGCAGCGCGTGGTTGAGTGCCGTCTCATCCGCATCGGACGAGACCGCCTCCGCGACCGAGGCCGCCGTGAGCTCCGCCGTGCTGTGCGTGGCGATATAGAGGCTGGCGCGCCGGCCGAGCGGCATATCCATCGGCGAATACTGATCCTTGCGCCGCGCGGCTGCGCGGTTATACAGCAGCTCGATCTTACGCAGGAACGAACTGCGGATCACAGCCGAACCGCAGCTGTTTTTCGCACTCAGGTGCCGGAACTGCGCAAACAGCCGCGCGATCTCCTTGACATCGTCCCCGTCCGGCCCGATCACGGGCAGGCCGGTAACGATCTCGATCTCGCGCAGGTTCGTGATCTGATTGAACATATAGTAGCTCAAAAGCTGATAATCAAAGGCAGCGACCCAGATCTTGAGCGTTTGCCCAAACTCGGGGCAGATCGTCAGCACCTGCGAGCACTGGATCCACGCAACGCAGCCCGGCTGTACGGGAAATTCCTCCCCGTTGATGATAAAGCTGCCGCCGCCGCTGCGGACAAGCACAAAATAGCTGTCCGCCTCCATGACGGGGAACAGCTCCTCACTGATGGTATGCTCCTGCAGCCGGAGATACTTGTCCGGACCGCAGAAATACCCGCTGCGCGGTGTTTCGCAGAGCGGTCTGTTTCTTCTCTTCAACGTGTTTGCCCCCATTCGTGGTAACGATACGGCTTACAAACATGCAACCGGCAATGTCTCTGTTTATAGATTAACAGCTTTTTGTGCAAAAAACAAGTGAACGAATTTCAAATTTTCCAACATTCACCCCATTCTGTTACAAAAGAACGCATATTGGCAAAAGGCCCGCCGGTGTGCATCCGGCGGGCCTTCGCGCTGTGATAAGATTGAAAGGAGTAAGAGGATGAAAAAGAATAATAGCAAAGAGAATACAGTGACTTACAGCTCGTAGCCGACGTGGAAGCCCTGATGCATGGCATCGCTGGACTGACCCGGCTTGATGGCGTCGCCGATGACGTGGACTTCCGGCACGAACGCTTTGAGCTCTTCGGACAGCGGATCATACTTGCGGGAGCCGAGGCCGAGGACAATGTAATCAAAGCCCTTGAGCCATTCTTCCGTGCCGTCCTTGTGCTGGATCTTGACCTCGTGCTCGGTCACTTCGAGCACCTTGGAGTTGATGTAGCTCTTGACGCCCTCGCGGCGCAGGCTGGCGAGCGCGATGTTGCGGTTCGGCAGGCAGACGCCGGTCATGAGCTGCGGCTGCATTTCCACGAGCGTGACTTCCACGTCGCCGATGCTGCCGGTGGTGGCAAAGGAGTTCGGGCGCGCGTCGGCCATGAGCATTTCGGCCGTCTCGCAGGCGACTTCGCCGCCGCCGAGGATGCAGACCGTGCCCTTCGGGATGGTGACCTTGCGGCTGAGGATGTCATGGGTGGTGATGATCGGATAGTCGCCGACGCCCTTGATGAAGGTCGGGATGAGCGGCGTCGCGCCGGTGGCGACGACGACGGCATCGGGCGCAAATTCCTTCACGCTCTCGACCGTGGCTTCCTTCTTGAACTCGAACTTCACGCCGGCCTTCTTGGCACGGTAGTTCAGGTGCGTGAGCCACTTGCACATCTCCTGCTTGCCGGGAGAGACGACCGCCAGATTCAGCTGGCCGCCGATCTGCTTGCTCTTCTCCCAGACGGTGACGTCGTGGCCGCGCTCGGCCGCCGTGACAGCGGTGTACATGCCGCCGGGGCCGGCGCCAATGACGAGGACCTTCTTCGGCTTGTCGGTCGGGTTGAACGGATAGTCATACTCGTGGCCGACGAGCGGGTTGATGTGGCACTTGCAGACCGGGTGATGCGGATCTTCCGGCGTGATGCACCGGCCGCCGCAGGAGCCGCAGGGCGTGATGTCATCGAAGCGGTTCTCGTAAGCCTTCTTCGGCAGGTCGGGGTCTGCGAGCAAAGGACGACCCATGGACACGCCGTCCACCAGACCACGCTCGACCAGATCGGCGGCGTAGCGCACGTCGTTGATCTTGCCGACAACGAAAACCGGGATGTTCACGACCTTCTTGATCTCCGACGCCTCGTAGACGTTCATGCCGATCTTCTGGCTGTGGGAAGGAAGGATGTTCTGAAGGCCCTCATATTGGACGCCGCCGGAGACCTCGAGCATGTCAACGCCCGCGGCCTCGAACTTCGGGGCGAGGTAAAGCATTTCGTCCAGGGAGTTGCCGCCCGGCTCACGCTCGGAACCGGAGACACGCAGCACGATCGGGAAATCGGGGCTGATGTTGCGGCGGCACTCTTCAATGATCTCGAGGATCAGGCGCGCACGGTTGTCGATGCAGCCGCCGTACTCGTCCATGCGCTTGTTGCGCAGCGGGCTGAGGAAGGCGCCCGGCAGCATGTAAGCATGCGCGACGTGCAGGGCGATGCCGCCGCAGCCGGCCTCTTCGGCGCGGCGCGCGGCCTGGCCGTACTGCTTGACGACCTTGTGGATCTCGTCAATGGTGATCGGGCGGCTGACGGCGCCGTTGGCGTTCGTGTTCACGGACGGGCCGAGCGGCGTGATGCCCTTGAGTGCGCAGATGGACTCCGGGCCGGGGTGAATGAGCTGCGGGAAGAGCGTGCTGCCGGCATCGCTCACGCGCTTGGCAAAGGCGGCGAACTGCGGGACGAGGGAGTCCTTGTCCAGCGCGGTCGTCTTGCCGATGTACCAATACTTATGATCGACCGTGACTGCGTCGATGACGACGTAGCCGGCACCGCCCTCTGCGCGGCGCACAAAGATATCCGCGAGCTGCTTGGGCACCGTGCCGTTGGTCGCCTCATAGTGCATGCTCATCGGTGCCATGGCGATACGGTTTTTCAGCGTCGTTCTGCCCAGCTGCAGGGGCGAGAAGATTTTCGCATCTTTCATATCGGTTATCATGTGATTGCCTCCTGAACGATTATTAAATGTGTATCCCACGCGGCGGCCGCCCGCCGGATGTCCCGGCCGGTGCGCTGTGCATGGGTGCTCCGGATGGTTCGTGCTTTCAGTATAATGGAAACGGCCGGGCCATGTCGCACATTTTCTTGTTAAATAATCCACATTTTCAAAAAGAATTTCAGAAAATGATGGCGCGCAGGGAGACAGTTTTTTCGTTTTCACTACATTTTGCACCCTTTTTGTCGAAATTGTCCGGTGAAAAAATGCCGGAAAATTGCCGTGTTCCCCCGGCGTTCTCTGTGGAAAGAAGCGAAACTGCACAAGAAATCGCAGCCGATTTTGTATATTACGCCACACTTCGTCCGCCATGTGACAATAAAACTAAAGTTTTTGTACATTTCCCGCGCATGATTACGCCACATTCTTTCCGACACGTTTTGCAGCCTAGTGTTAAAATTTCTACAATAGCTGATGAGGAGCGGATCCGGCCACCAGCGGCCGGTCTCCGGCGGATCATTCCCGGGTCTGTCGGACATGATTAAGGAACTCCGCTCTCAGGCAGACGCGTAGAAAACCAGATTCGGATTCATTTCAATGAAGAAAGGTGTATTTCATGAGTTACGATGCATTGTTTTCTCCCATCAAGCTCAGAGGGCTTGAGCTGAAAAACCGTGTGGTCCTGCCGGGTATGAACACCAAGATGGTCAAGGACAAGAACGACGTCGGCGAGGATCTGCCCGCCTACCATGCGGCGCGCGCAGCCGGCGGCTGCGGCCTGAACATTGTCGAGCTCGTCTCCATCTGCCCCGAGTGCCATGCATACCTGTACCTTGGCCTTTATAATGAGCACCACAGAGACCAGCTGCGCAAGGTCACCGACGCGATCCACGCTGCCGGCGGCAAAGCAGGCGTGCAGATCTGGCACGGCGGCTTCGTGCCCGAAGAGTTCTTCGACAAGACCAACAAGCTCGAGACGCCCGACACGCTGACCGTCGAGCGCATCCACGAGATCGTCAAGCAGTTCGGCTACTCCGCCAAGCTTGCCGTCGAGGCCGGCTTCGACGCACTCGAGTTCCACGGCGCGCACACTTACCTGCCGCACGAATTCATGAACCCCTCGCTCAACAAGCGCACCGACGAGTACGGCAACCAGAGCCTGGAGAACCGCTGCCGCTTCAATCTCGAAGTCATCCGCGAGATGCGCAAGAACATGCCGGAAGACATGCCGCTGCTCATGCGTCTGGACGCCATCGACGAGATGCTCCCGGCCGTGACCACGCAGGACGAGACCGTGCAGTTCATCAACTGGGCCGCTGAGGCCGGCGTCGATGCGATCGACCTGTCCCGCGGCAACGCCCGCAGCCTCGCGACCGTGTACGAAGTGCCGCCCTACAACCTGGAGCCGGGCTTCAACATGGATAACATCGCCGCCATCAAGGCGCGCGTGAACATCCCGGTCATCGGCGTCGGCCGCATTGTCGACCCCGCGCTGGCCGATCAGCTCATCCGTGAGGGCAAGATCGACATGGTCGCCGTCGGCCGTGCGCAGCTCGCTGATCCCGAATGGTGCAACAAGTCCATGGAAGGCCGCGAGGCGGAGATCCGCCGCTGCATCGGCTGCACCGAGGGCTGCTATGACAAGGTCATCGATCCGAAGGCCAAGCACATCACCTGCACCCGCAACCCGGCGCTCTGCCTGGAGTACAAGGGCCTCCCGAAGCCGGAGAAGGCCAAGAACGTCATGGTCATCGGCGCCGGCATCGGCGGTCTGATGGCAGCCGAGTACCTCAAGGCCCGCGGCCACAATCCGACCGTTTATGAAGCGGCCGAGACCGCCGGCGGTCACTTCGTCCTGGCCGGTAAGGCCCCGAAGAAGCAGGCCTTCACCGACGCTGTGATGTGGGACGTCGAAGAGTGCAAGCGCATGGGCATTGAGATCAAGACCGGCGTGACCGTCACGCCCGAACTCATCAAGGAAGTCAAGCCCGACCACGTGATCGTCGCCACCGGCGCGCACTATGTCGCCCCGAACATCCCGGGTCTCGACACCGCGAAGGACGTCTATGTGGCTGAGGACGTGCTGGCCGGCAAGGCCATGCCGCACGGTGAAACCATCATCCTCGGCGGCGGCGGCGTTGGCTGCGAGACCGCGCAGTTCCTCATCGAGCACGGCGTTACCGATGTGCGCGTGATGGATTCCAAGCGCGTCGGCAACAAGATGGGTATGCTGCGCACCATGTTCCTCGACATCGAGTACCCCGGCGATACCATCAAGAAGAGCCGCGGCTCCAAGGTCACCAACATCGGCGACCACGAGATCACCTACGCGTTCACGAACAAGGCCAAGAAGACCGTTGAGAAGACCCGCCACTTTGATTCCCTCGTCATCGCCACCGGCATGCACTCGCGCCCGACGCAGGAGCTGACTGACGCCTGCAGCGAGCTCGGCATCCCCTGCGACGTGATCGGCAGCGCCAAGAAGGCTGACATGGGCATCGAAGCCACCGCCGACGCTTACGCCGTCGCCATGAACGTCTGAACACGGATAACAGATTAGGAGGCTATCATCATGACAGTTGAAGAACGTCTCGAAGCACTCGAGAAAGAAGTGCAGCAGCTCAAGGACGTGCAGGCCATCAAAGAGCTCAAGAGCAAGTATTTCCGCGCGCTCGACACCAAGAACTGGGACGAGCTGGAGACGACCATGACCCCGAACATCTCCACCGCTTACTCCAACGGCAAGCTCGTCTTCCACGGCCCGAAGGAGATCACCAACTACTTCAAGGAGTCCATGCCCCATACCGAGATCACCCTGCATCAGGGCCACAACCCGGTCATCTGGTTTGAGAGCGACACCGTTGCCTACGGCAAGTGGTACCTGCAGGACAACCTGATCTTCGCCGAGGGCAACCCCTACTGCGGCACGCAGATCCAGGGCTCGGCCATCTACACCGACAAGTACGTCAAGGTCGACGGCCAGTGGCTGATCGAGGATACCGGCTACCTGCGCGTGTACGAGGAGTCCTTCCAGCGCGACAACACGCACCGCATCCGCATCAACATGTTCCGTCCGAAGAAAAAGAAAGTCATCAAGAAGAAATAAATAACCCGCTTGATTCAAGCCGTCGTACATCCGATGTATGGCGGCTTGAATCAAAATACGCGGAAAATCCCTGCGAATGGAGCGTGATCCCTGTGCTGAAAAAACTGCGGCACAAAATCTACCGCAAGATCCGCTTTCAGACCTGGTACCGCAAGGCGAACTACTACCACCGCAAGCGGAACGATCTGAACAAGACCATTGCCCAGTACCGCGGCGTGGACGTGCTGAGCAACAAAAAGCGCCTGTACCGTCTGCGGCGCGACATGATCCGGAGCCTGTTCCGCTACGGCTCGTACTACAACGAATACTTTCTCTTCGGCTATGAGGGAAAGGACGCCGCCTACCGCGACGGCTTCATCACCGAGGGCGTGCGCATGAGCTACTACCCGCGCATGAACGACCCGAAGAACACAAACATGCTCGAGAACAAGTACCTGACGTATCAGAAGTTCCGCGATTTTTACGGCCGCGACGTGCTGCGCATCAAAAAAGGCGCGCAGCCCACGCCCGCCGCGCTCGAGGCGCTGCGCAATTTCACGCAGGCACACCCGGATTACATCGTCAAGCCCATTTATGCCGCCTTCGGCAAGGGCGTACATACGGCGTCCATCCGCGACTACCCCTATCTCGAGGCTGCGCACGCCGCCTACAGCGCGCACGGCGCCATCCTCGAGCAGATCATCGAGCAGGGCGAGGCGCTCTCGCGCATCCACCCGCAGTCGGTCAACACGCTGCGCATCCCGACGGTCGTCCTGGCCGACGGTGAGGTGCGGCTGTTTCACCCCACGCTGCGCGTCGGCCGCGGTGAGGGCATCATCGACAATTTCAGCGCCGGCGGCATCAGCGCGCTCATCGATCCTGAGACCGGGTGCATCTGCTCCAACGGCGCGGACAAAAAGGGCCATCGCTACGTGACGCATCCGGACACCGGCGTGCGCTTTCGCGGCTATCCCCTCCCGGAGTGGGACAAGGCCGTGGACATGGTCAAAACGGCCGCGCGCATGGTGCCCGGCAACCACTACTGCGGCTGGGACCTTGCCTACAGCACTCACGGCTGGTGCATGGTCGAGGCCAACTGCACCGCACAGATGGGCGGCATGCAGATCATCACGCAAACCGGCAGAAAGGCAGAACTGGAAGCGCTCATCGCGCAGATGTGACGCCGCTGCCGTAAATAAGCAAAGGAAACCAACAACGACGACATCGAAAGGAGAAAAAAACCATGACTGAACTTGAAAAACTCGTAGAAAAAGACGCAATCCGTGACCAGTACTACGTTTACGCCCGCGCGCTCGACCGCATCGACAACCCGCTCGGCAAGACCGTGTTCGCCGAGGACGCACAGGTCGACTACGGCCCGACCTACAAGGGCACCGGCTACGGCTTCATCGACATGATGCTCAAGATGCACCGCAAGATGGTCTCCACGCACCACGTCATGACCAACATCCTCATCAAGCTCAACGAGGACGGCACCAAGGCCGCCGCCGAGGCTTACATGTACGCCGCCTGCAAGTATCGCAACGGCATGGTCGTCGTGGCGCGCTGCCGTGACATCGACCTCTGGGAGAAGCGCGACGGCAAGTGGCTCGTCGTCAAGCGCACCGTCGCCGGCGACAACACCATGATCCTGCACCCCGACTTCGCTCCCGACTACAACAACGGCCGCGACAAGGTCAAGGATCCGTCCTACGACTACTTCGAGACCATCGAGTAATTCCATGGCGACGCGAAACATCCCATTCCCCGACAAAGTCCGGGACATGGTACTGGACGTCATCACGCACGTCCGCCGTCAGGAATACACGCCCGAGCAGCTGTGCCAGCTCCAGAAGATCATCGAGTGCAAGTACTTCTACTGGTGGTGCATGGACATGAAAAAAGAGGAGTATGTGATGGAGCTGTTCACGGACGACTTCCGCTACTACCTCAATGGCCATCTCGCCGTCAAGGACAAACTCCTGCAGGCCCGCAACGCCAAATGGTGCAACAAGGACATGCAGACGATGCACATGGGCCATCAGCCGATGATCTGGCTGATCGACGACACGCACGCGCGCGGGGTCTTCCAATACGAGGACCATATGTGCTATTATGATGACAACGAGGTCCTGCAGGGCTGGCTGGTCTACTGCGACGATTTTGTCAAGGGCGGCGACGGTGCGTGGCGCATCCAGAAGCTGCGCATGGCCTATCGCGAGATGGACGGCAGCTTCCGCAGCACAATGGTACCCAAGGACTGGGTGCCGGATGAATGGGACACACCAAACTACTAAGCGAACGAGGAAGCCGCACATTCGTGCGGCTTCCCTGCCGCCTCATTTTCTCAAAAGCATCCCGGCGGATGCCTTTGAAAAGCTGAGGAAGCTCCAAATCTGACGCAGGAGAATGCAACATGGAACAAAAACGGACACTGAGCAGCTGGATCTCCGCACGCAGATACATCCGCGACTTCGCCGCGGATTACGCTGCCCGGCACGGCGAGGACGCCGCCGAGATCGAAAAGGACATCCTGCAGGCCAAGAAGATCAACCACATCTCGCTCAACGAATACGAGTGGGTCGGCTATCACGACCGCACGGAGGCGCAAAAGCGCACCATGTCCACGCTCTGGACGCGCGCGGAGTTCCGCAAGAACTTCACCGACCGCCGCTACATCGCGATCCTGATGAACAAATACATCTTCTCCAAGGTCTTTTCCGACTTTTACGGCCGCCGCTGCGTACAGGCGTCCGCCGTGGACGCGGCGCTGCTGCGCACGCTCGCAGGCGACGCCGGTAAGGTCGTCTATAAGCCCAACTGCAAGGGTCAGGGCACGGGCGTGCGCATCCTCCCGGCGGCGACCGAAGCCGAGCAGGCGGACGCGCTCGCGTATCTGCGCGCAAATTCCGGCGGCATCGTGGAAGAATACATCCAGCAGCATCCGACGCTCGCGCAGCTCAACCCCGGCGCCGTGAGCATCGTGCGCTTTTACACCGTGACCGCACCGTCCGGGACATATCTGTTCGCCCCGGTGCTCACGACCGCCATTGAAAAGGACATCTCCAACGGCTGTCAGGACGCGCTGACTGCGATGATCGACATCCGCACCGGCGTCGTGCTCACGGACGCCGTGGATCAAAACAATTTCATTGACTATCACACGCACCCGGTCACGGGCGTGCCGTTCCCCGGCCTGCAGCTCCCGTTCTGGGAGGAAACCATCGACATGATGCGCCGCGCCGTGCCGCTCGCGAGCAAGATCTCCAACATCGGCTGGGACGTGACCATGACCGCGGGCGGCCCGCTCATCATCGAGGCCAACACCATCCCCGGCTTCAACACCGCGCAGTACCGCGGCTACGCCTGGGTAACGGACGGGTACGGCTATCAGCCGCTGTTTGACGAGCTCAACGGCCGCCCGTTCGTCAATAACGACCACTACGCGCGCGTGCTTCTGAAGCTCGACTAACGTCTCACGGAGGTTCCGGTATGGAAGCTGTTCTCTCGGTCGCCTTTGGCGTCTGGATCGTCATCACCGCATTCGTCTACCGGGCCGTGACGGGTCCAAAGCGCGGGGACGGGCAGAAAAAATGAATCTGTATTTCCTGGGAATTCTGGCCGCGCTCGTCGTGTTCTTCGCCGTCGGCATCGGCGCAGGGCGCATGGTCAAGGATACGAACGACTACTACGTCTCCGGCCGCAACGCGCCGACGCTGCTGATCGTCGGGTCGCTCATCGCGTCGTTTCTCTCGACGGGCGCCTTTCTCGGCGACACGGGCGAGGTCTACTCCGGCTTTTTCATCGGCATCGTGACTGTCGGCGTCATTCAGGCGACGGGCTATATCTACGGCGCCGGGTTCTTCGGCCGGTACATCCGCCGGAGCGAGGTGACGACGCTGCCGGAGTATTTCGGCCGCCGCTTCTGCTCGAAGCGCCTGCGCCGACTCTCGGCCGTCATTTTGCTCGTGTCCGTGAGCGCATACCTGCTCAGCGCCATTCAGGGCGTGTCCACGCTCATGGGCAGCATCACGGGCTATGACTACCGGCTGTGTGCCGTGATCGTGTGGCTGGCGTTCACCGCCTTCACGATCTACTCCGGCTCACCGGGCGTGCTGCTGACGGATACGATCATGTTCCTCGTCTTTCTCGCGGCCGCGCTCGTCGCGGTGCCGTTTCTCATCCGCGCGGGCGATGGCTGGTTCGGCGGCATCGAAGCGCTCGCCAACAGCGACACCATGCCCGGCATCCTCTCCTGGGCCGGCAGCCCGGACTATCTCTATCCGGACGGCGTGAGCAACACGGTCTGGGCCGTGACCTACGGCATCGTCTGGGCGCTCGTCGTGGCTATCAGCCCGTGGCAGACGAGCCGCTACCTCATGGCAAAGGACGAGCATGTCGTCCTGCGCTCGTCCGTGTGGTCGTCCATGGGCGTCATGGTCGTGACGATCGCGCTGTACTTTGCCGCCGCGTTCGTGCGCAACATCAACGGCAGCCTCCCCGGCAGCGAGGCCATGATCTGGGCCGCCACGCACGTGCTGCCGCCGGTCATCGGCATGCTGCTGCTCATCGGCATCAGCGCAGCCGGTATCTCGTCGGCGTCGACGTTTTTGTCGCTGATCGGTTTTTCCGTCGTCAACGACATCCTGCCCGACGCCGGGGACGACCGCAAAAAGCTCGCCCGCTCCCGCTGGGCAATGCTGGCGGTGAGCCTCGTCGTGCTCGTGCTGGCGTATCTCAATCCCCCGCACATCTTTCTCATCATGTATTTCGGCGGCACCGTCATTGCAGGCGCATGGAGCCTTGTGGCCTTCGGCAGCGTGTGGAGCCGCCGCCTGAGCCGCTGCGGCGCATATCTCGGCATGCTGCTCGGCTTTCTCGGCTGCGTGGGCGCGAAGGCGATCTACGCCCTGCGCGGCATCACGCCGCCGGTGTGGGCGGACGCATTTTTCATCGGCATCGTGCTGAGCGTGCTCGGCGCAGTGCTCGGCTCCGCGCTCCGGCCGCCGACGCAGGCAGAACAGCTCGCGCGCGAACGGCTCTTCGATGCGCCCACCGGCCCGGACGAGGCCGCCGCCTGCCGCAAAGACCGGCGGCTGTGGCGGGGGTGTACCTCGTATTCGGCCTGTGCGTGGGCCTGTTTTTCCTGTTTTTCTATGCCATTCCCTACAGCCGCGCGCTGTGATCTTCCTCGGAGGTGACCGCCATGCCGGACACGCTGAATCTGTACTATGCCCGCATCGCCAACATGGGCGATCTGCTCAATCCGCTCATCATCGAGCGCTGCTTCGGCTACCGGGTCGAGCGCTGTTCATTTCTCACCGGCGACCTGTGCGCCATCGGCAGTGGCCTGGCGCAGTATAAGCTGCACGGAAACCCGCTCATGAAGCTGCAGCAGTGCATCAACGGCCGGGCGCACCCGCACGTGGACGTCTGGGGCTCCGGATTCATCAATTACGACGATGCGCAGGGGCGCTTTTTCAAGCGCGACATGCGCTTTCACGCCGTGCGCGGCGAGCTGACGCGCCGCAGCGTCGAGCGCATGACCGGCCGCACGCTCGACATCCCGACCGGCGACGGCGGCATTCTGGCTGACGAGCTGCTGGACACACTGCCGGAAAAGCGGTATGATGTTGGCATCGTGCCGCACGTCTGCGACCTGAACGACCCCGCCGTGACAGAGCTGCTGGGCCGGTATGAAAACGCAAAATTCATCAACGTCAAGGACGACCCCATCACCGTGCTGACCGAGATCGCGCAGTGCCGCTGCATCCTCTCGAGCAGCCTGCACGGACTGATCGCGGCCGACAGCTTCCACATTCCGAATCTGCACATCGTCTTTTCCGACCGCCCGCTCGGCGACGGGTATAAGTTCGATGATTACTATTCCGCCTATGGCGTGCAGCACCGGCCGTGCGACCTGCGCGTGAGCGCGGCGCCCGCCATTGCCGAGATCGAGGACGGCTGGCACATCCGGCCGGAACAGGTCGAGGAGAAAAAGCGGCAGATGCGCGCGGCCTTCCCCTACCCAGCCGGAAACGGAGGCAACGCATGAATGAACTGATTTCGATCGTCATCCCGACCTACAACCGAAAGGACAAGCTGCCCGCGTGCATCGCGAGCGTGCTGGCGCAGACCTACCGGAATATCGAGATCATCGTCGTGGACGACGCCTCGACCGATGGCACGGCGCGCCTGTTCGACCACGGCACCGACCCGCGCGTACACTACGTGCGCTACGGCGACAACCGCGGCGCGTGCTACGCCCGCAACCTCGGCGCGCAGCGCTCGCACGGCAGCATCCTCGCCTTTCAGGACAGCGACGATCTCTGGCATCCGGACAAGCTGCAAAAGCAGTACGACCTGCTCACGGCCACCGGGGCCGACCTGTGCTACTGCGGCATGAACCGCGTCGCCGCAAACGGCAGCTCGTTTTATTACCCCGTGCACGCGCCGCATCCCGGCCGCGCGCTGGAGGACTTTCTGGCCGAGAACCGCGCCAGCACCCAGACCATGCTCATGCACCGCACCGTGTGGGAGGCTGTGCGCTTCGACGAGAGCATCCGCCGCTATCAGGACTGGGACTTTGCCATCCGGGCGGCCGAGCGCTTCCGGCTCGTGTACCTGCCGGAGGCACTGGTGGAGTCTGAGGTCGGCGGCGACAGCATCTCCGCCGTCGTGCGCTCCTACCCCCACCTGCTGCGGCTGTATGAAAAGCACGCGGCGCTCTACCGGCGCTTTCCGCACAGCGACGCTGTGATGAACCGCCGCCTCGGCAAGCGCTGCCACCCGACGGATCCGGCGCGTGCCGCCGCGCACTTCCGCAAAAGCTTCCGGCTCAGCCGCAACCCCTATGACCTGAGCTATTACCTCGCCGACTGCCTGCGCACCCGCCGGCAGCAGAAAGGACAGACACCATGACCGCATTCGTCATTTTGCATTACCGCGCCATCGACACGACCCGCAGCTGCGTCAAAAGCATCCGCGCGCTCGCAGGCGACAAGCACATCGTCATCGTGGACAACGCCTCCCCGAACGGCACGGGCGCGGCTCTGGCGGAGGAATTTGCCGCAAGCCCGGACGTGACCGTGCTGCTGCACGGCAAAAACGACGGCTTTGCCCGCGGTAACAACGTCGGCACGCGCTGGGTGTGCGAGCATCTGGACGCGGACTTCACGGTCGTGCTCAACAACGACGTCGAGATCCCGCAGCACGACTTCATCCCCCAGATCGCGCGCATTTACGCGCAGCACCCGTTCGACCTGCTGGGTCCTGACATCGTATCGGTGTTCTCCGGCATCCACCAGAGCCCGAAAACGCTGCACGGCTGCACGCTCGAGAGCGTGCGGCACAAGCGCGCCTGCGTTGCGCGCAGCAAGAATCCCATCCTTCTGCTGCTGAGCAGCGGCGAGAAAAACAGCCCCGCCATCTGGCGGCTCGTGCAGATCCGCAACCGCAAAAAACAGCACATCGACACTACGCGCCCCGCGGAGGGCGTCGTGCTGCACGGCTCGTGCGTGATCTTCTCGCAGCGCTATCTTGCGCGCCATCCCGAGCCGTTTTACCCGAAAACGTTCATGTACTACGAGATGGAGATCCTCGACTGGCTCTGCCGCCAGGAGGGCAGCGTCGTGCGCTACGACCCGTCGATCTCCGTGCTGCACTATCAGTACGTGGCCTCGAAGATGGAGTACCGCTCGATCGTGCGGCGCTCGAAGTTTGTCATCGACTGCCTGCTCGACTCGCTCGATGCGGCGGAAGAACTCATCCTCGCGTCCGAAGCGACAGAACCCGCGGCAGCGCAGCCGGTAAGCACCGTCGCGCTCGCGGACGCCTGAGCGCGCAGAAAGGCGGCACCGCGCCATGAAAAAGAAAAAGACCCGCCGCGCGACACGGGCGTTTTACGCCGGACTGTCCTACCTCTCGCCGCGGTGGAATACAAAGCTGCTATACCTGCGCAAGTTTGGCCGTCTGCCGGATCTGAAGCACCCGCAGACGCTCAATGAAAAGCTGCTCAAGCAAAAGCTCGAACGCTTCGGCACGGACCCCGTCGTGCGCCGGTGCGCAGACAAATACCGCGTGCGCGACTATGTGGACGGCTGCGGCTGCGGCGGCACGCTCAACCGCCTGCTCGCCGTGTACGACCGGCCGGAGGACATCGACTGGAACGCGCTGCCGGAGCAGTTCGCCGTCAAGTGGAACTTCGGCTGCGGCTACAACCTCATCTGCACGGACAAAAGCGCACTTGACACGGCCGCGGCCGTAAAGCAGCTGCGCGCCTGGGGGCGCGAGCCCTTCTGGGCGTATTACTCCGAGCTTCAGTACCGCCACGTTGAGAAAAAGCTGCTCGTAGAGGAGTACATCGGCAATGCGGACGGCACGCTGCCGGAGGACTATAAATTTTACTGCTTCCACGGCCGGGCGGATTGTGTTATGCTCTGCGTGGGACGCGACGAGGGCTGGCCGAGGTTTTATTTCTTCGACCGGGACTTCCGGCTCCTGCGCATCAACCGCGACTCGCAGGCCGCGCCCGAGGACTTCACGCTGCCGAAACCGGCGGGGCTGGACGAAGCCTTCGCCATTGCCGACCGGCTGAGCAAGCCGTTTGACTTTGTGCGCGTGGATCTGTATCTCACGCCGCGCGGCGTGCGCTTCGGTGAGCTGACGTTCACCCCGGCGGCCGCGCTGGACAACAAACGCCTGCCGGAGACCGACCTGCGCTTTGGCCGCATGATGGAGGAAACGCTATGAACATTGCCATTCTCGGCGCGGGCAACAGCGGCTGCGCGCTCGCATCCGATTACGCCGCGCGCGGCCACGAGGTCACGCTCATCAAGACCTCGCACAGCCTGCACGACGATAATTTCACGCACCTGTGCGCCACCGGCGGCCGGATGCGCATCCACGACTTCGGCAAGGAGACCGACTGCGTGATCGCGCACCTGTCGCGCGACGTGGCCGACGTCCGGGCAAAAGACGTCGTGCTCCTGTGCACGCAGACGGGCTATCACCCGGACGTGCTGCGGCGCGTCGTGCCGTTTCTGACGCCGGGGCAGGTGCTGCTCATGGTGCCGGGCTACCTCTCCACCGCCTACGCGCTGGGGCTGCACCCGGCCGACGGTGTGATCCTCGCCGAGGCGGAGAGCAACTTCATCGACGGGCGCATCGGCGCGCCCGGGGAGTTTCAGGTGGGCTTCCGCAACGTGCGCAACCCCATCGGCGTCTACCCGCACAGCGCGCTCCCGGCAGCCCGCGAGGTGCTCGACCGGCTGGGCACGCCGTTTGTGTATCTCAAGAGCGTGGCCGAGGCCGCGCTGCACAACCCGAACATGATCGTGCACACGGTGGGCGCCGTGATGAGCATCCCGCGCATCGAGGCCACACACGGCGAGTACTGCATGTACCACGAGGTGTTCACGCCGTCGGTCTGGAACCTGCTCGAGGCGCTCGACGGCGAGAAAATGCGCGTGCTTGAGCGGCTCGGCTGCGACCCGGTGCCGTATGTCGAGGCATGCAAATTCCGCAACAGTCTCGACGATGCGCGCGATGCGAAGGAGGTCTTTTTCGCCTACGCCGCCATGCCGGAGCGGGCGAAGGGGCCGCTGGATGTGCGCTCGCGCTACATCACGGAGGACGTGCCGCAGGGGCTCGGCCTGCTGGAGTCGCTGGGCGCGGCGCTGGGCGTGCCGACGCCGGTGTGCTCGTCGCTGATCGAGATTGCCTCAGCGGCGCTCGGCAGTGATCTGCGCGCGCAGGGCCGCACGATCGAGCGGCTCGGCCGGGACAACATCCGGACCATTCTGGACGATGCAGAGAGGGGCGCTGAGCCATGTCCCGCTGGAACGCACTGAAAAAAACATACCGGATGTGCACGCGCCTGCGCGCGCAGCGCGGCGGCAGCCGGATGGGCTATCTGCTCGACGCGCTGTGGTGCAGCGTGCGGCACGGCGCGTCGCCGGAAAACTACTTCGTGCTTCGGTTTTTTGACCTGCCGGACTGGCAGCGCGCGGCCTTTCTCACATCCGGCCGCTCCGGCGCGCTCGACCGGGCGCTCAACCGCAATGCCGCGGCGGCAGAAAAGGAAGCCCTCGCGAACAAGGCGCGCTTTCTCACGGTGTTCGCGCCCGATGTCCGGCGGATGCACGTCTACGCGCCGGAGGCGGACTTCGCCGCTTTCTGCGCCTTTCTGGACGGGAACGACACGTTCTTTCTCAAGCCCGTCGGCGGCACGATGGGCCGCGGTATCGAGCGCTGCCGCAGCGCCGCCGTCTCGGACCGCGCCGCGTTTTACGATGACTGCCGCGCGCAGCGGCTGCTGCTCGAGGCGCCCATCCGGCAGCACCCCGCGCTCGAGGC
>ERZ773133.540-NODE-540-length-52519-cov-4.633158_pt1 | contig 52519 bp, 39 predicted proteins | sample MGYA00580861_ERZ773133 | MGnify/ENA primary metagenome ERZ773133 (study PRJEB29015, sample SAMEA2737844) | human gut metagenome | biome: human gut; feature: human-associated habitat; material: faeces | place: China | collected 2012 ...
TGTTCTGTAATGATTGAAAAAATGAGTTTCGTAACATTAGCAGGGCCTAAAACTGAGATTGATTATCTTGTTGATCATTATCTTAGTAAACACGACATTCACCTTGAAAATGCTCTTTCAGAACTAAGTTCTGCGGAACAGTTTACTACTTTTACGGAAGAGAATCCTTTTAAGGCTATGTTAACCAAAAGCCGTGAATTAATGTTACTTGTAAAGAATCCTGAGAAGGCTACCATTTCCAAGATTAACGTAAACAAGGCTCAGAAATTTATCGACAAAATTGACGAGCAAATCGATGATATTCGTACTGAAGTAGCTAATCTTGAAAAGCAGATGGATGCCTTAAATCAGGATTATGCAGTTCTTGCTCCTTTTAAAACGTTAAATTATTCATTAAAAGGAATTTATGACATGGAATTTTTTAAGTACAGATTCGGAAAAATTCCAAGGTCGGAATTCGATAAGTTTGAATCTTACTTAGATCCTGACATGGATGAAATATTTTTAACTTGTCTTGTGGAGTCAGAATATGTGTACGGTGTATTTTTTGCACCAATAGATAAATTTAATGAAGTTGCAAAGGATTTTAGAAATATTCATTTTGATGAAATTCCTATTCCAAAACAATACAAGGGATTTCCTAACGATGAATGTTTAAACATTGCAAAGAACAAAGCTGAGTTAGACGAAAAAATAAAATCCAAAAATGCTGAAATTTCCACAGTTGTGGAAACTAACCGTGACAAACTTGTTTCAGCCTGCAGAAGAATTATGTGATGGAGCAAAGAGAGTTCTTCAGCACGAAATATTTAAAAAGTATGATGAAAAATATGTCTTTGGTGTACATATGTGGGCGGATCTGCCATATTGTAGCTGTGCATTTGTAAAAGACAGTTTGATGGCGGGTGGTGGACAGTTTCAGATTGAAATTGATGGGAATGCGGCACATGGTGCTTTTCCTCATTTAGGAAAAGATTCAGTAGTTGTTGCCGCTGAAATTGTAACAGAAATCCAAACAATTATCAGCAGACAAACTAATCCATTGGACTCAGCAGTTATAACAATCGGAACAATTAAAGGTGGAATAACTGACAACCAGATTCCACCTAAAACAACCATAACAGGAACAATAAGGTACTTTTCAGAACAAACTAGGATTAAGACTTTAGAATATATAGAAAATATATGTGAAAGTAAAAAAATAAAATGGGAGAAAAAGTTTTGTCTCTATTTCATCGTATGGTTGATAAATTCATTGTTGTATGTCTTCTCTACGGGAATCATTGTTGTTAGAATCTCTATTATAATAGGATATCTTTGCTTTGCCTTTATATTATATAAAGGAAGTTGGAAAATGAAAATTCTTGCAACCGTTGGAGCATTTGCGCTTGGTCTTATTTCAGAAGATGTTGTATGGATATTTTCCAATCTGATCGGAAAGCCAATTGAAGAAGAAGCTATGGGGTGTTTGTGCTCTGGAATATTTGCGTTACTTCTACTTTTATTACTTGAAAGATTAAAAGTTTTTACAAAGAGAGCGAGTATTCCTGCTAGTGGATGCTGGAATCTGATTTTGTTGTTTTTGGGAAGTGTTTTTTTGGCAGAGATTGTAACAGAAAGAATGGAATCGTATGAGTGGACGATGATATCCTTGGAACTTATTTGTATGATAAATCTTGGAACTTATCATATTTATCACAAAGTAGTGGAAAATTATGAAGAACGAATTGAAAAAACGGAAATTTTACAGGAAAACAGGATGTATTTGAAGCAGTTAGAAATACTACAGCAGTCACGACAGAATATTAGAATTTTACGGCATGATTTAAAAAATCATTTGCAATTGATTTCTTCCTATCTTGAAAAAGGTGAGTACGAAAAAGCAGCTGATTATATCGAGAGCATGGAAGAACTCCAGAGCGTAAAGGGCGAGTACGTTAAAACCGGTAATGTAGCTGTTGACAGTATCTTAAATTATAAATTGGAGGTAATAGAAAGGCAAACAGGATGTAAGCCGCAACTTCAAATTGATATTCCATGTGAGTCTATGATATCAGAGGCAGATTTAAATATTGTTCTTGGAAACCTTTTGGATAATGCAGGGGAGGCATTGCAGAAATCTGACGAAAAACATTTGGATATACGTTTAAAATATGAACGAGGAATTTTATATTTAAGCATATATAATAGTTTTGATGGAGTTGTATATAAAAGTTCAAATAGTAAGTTTAAGACAAGAAAGCGGGATGATGTAAAACATGGATATGGACTGCAGAGCGTAGAAAGGGTTGTGAAAAAATATAGTGGGATAATGAGAATAACACATGATGAACAAATGTTCTGTGTGGATTTATATTTTTATGTATAGGTATATAAAATGTCGTCAGGATGTAGAATTTTCTATACCTTGGCGATATTTTGGTTTGTTTGAAAGAATTACAGGATATGTTAAGTTGTCAGTTTTTACAGGAAACTGGTTATTTTTTACATGTTTAAAAAAAATTACGAAATAGATGATATAATCAAAATAAACAAAACAAATAAAAATATTTGATATAGGACAAACATGTTTTTCTAAAATAATATATAAAATTGATCTCAATAATTGATATTGCATAATCATATCTTTCCTTACATTTGAGAAAATGCGATACTGCTATAAATTACCTAGAAATATCAAATAAAAATAGCCGAAAAAATACAATACTTGCAAAATTGGATTTAATTGTGATTAAAGCAATGAAAGAAAATGTTACTAAGGAAGAATTGTTAGAATACATTAGTGAAGTAGATAAGAATCATGCAATGAATTCAGAAATAGATTTATTATATAAAATTCGAGAAGATGGTATATTTGATCCAAAGTGTTTTGAATGTTCAAGCTGTCTTTTTAAAGCAAATTGTTGTTATAAATTATATGAAAAAATCAATACAAGTATATCTTTTGCTGATGAAACGTTGGATGAAAAGTTTAATAAATTTATTGAACTGATAAGCTAAGTAATGAAATATATAAGGGAGTGATAGAATGATAAAAAATATTTCTTTTGTATTTCAGAAAATCTGGCAAAAGCATCGGGGGTTGCTTTGCTACCTGATTTTATGTGTTCTGTCGTCTTTGGGAATTTCTGTGGTCGCTGTCTGGTTTCCGGCGTTTGTGGTTTCAAGAATTTCCACCGGAAAGGCAGATGCAGCGCAGCTGGCGGCGGCAGGGCTTGTTGCGGTCTGTGTTTATGGACTGCAGCAGATGGCGTCTTCCGGGAGGGGAATGCGGCAGCTGTTTTTGTGCCGGGATTTTCTGTATGAAATCTTTTTAAAACGTTTTGATAAAGCCTGCTCTTATGCAGAGAGCACAGAGGGACAGAAAGCATACGGGATGGCGCGGCAGACTGCCCTGTGGGGAAGTGATTTTCGCATATTTCTGGAAGGCATTCTGGATCTGTACGTGTGTATTGGCTCCTTCGTGTTGTTCGGAGGGGCAATCTTTGGTCTGCAGCCGGGACTGTTTTTCGTGTTGCTTTTGTTATCCGCAGCAGGATATGTTGTCTGTCATAAAAATGAAAAAGCGTACCAGAGACTTCTGGAGGAGCAGGCTGGGGAAAACCGACGCTTTTCCTATTTTATCGGGGCTGCGCAGAATGAAAAATACGGTAAAGATATGCGCTTGTATCAGTTGTCAGAGGTTGTTTCCGGGAAAATAGACGGGTGTCTGAAAAGCCTGGTACAGCTGCAGAAAAAATACTTTTCTGTACTTGCGCGTTCCGGAATGCTGGAGGGCGCGATCGCCTGTGTACGGGATATTGTGGTATTTCTGTATCTGATTCAAAAGTGCGCTGCGCAGGAAATTTCGGCGGCTGAATTTGTCCTGTATTATGGTATTGCGATGCAGTTTTCCAATTTTGTTACGGTATTTGTACATAGCTATAGTCAGCTGCAGACCGGAAGCAAGGGAATCGAAAAAATCCGGACATACATGCAGGAGGGCGAAGCGCCTGCCGGACAGCAGAAAACGGAATGTACGCAAAAAGTGGAATGTGCGCGGGCAGCGGAGGAGATCTCCTTTCAGGATGTGTCGTTTGGGTATAATGCAGGCAGGCTCGTAATTGACGGACTGAATCTGAACATCCGGAAAGGGGAAAAGCTTGCGCTGATCGGGGAAAATGGGGCTGGCAAAACAACGCTGGTCAAGCTTCTATGCGGTCTGTATCCGGTTTCGTCCGGGAAAATTACCATACAGGGGACGGAGGTTTCCAGAGGACAGGCAGATTTTATCCGGGATCAGGTTGCTGTATTGTTTCAGGATGCGCTGGTTCTTCCATATACCGTAGCAGAGAATGTTTCGTTGAAACCGTTGGAAGAGACGGATCAGAATCAGGTCTGGGCAGCTCTGGAACAGGCGGGACTTTCGGAGCGGATAAAGCAGGAGCCAAACGGAATTCTGACCCAGATGACAAAGGCAGTATCCGGGGATGGAATTTCCCTGTCCGGTGGAGAAGCGCAGAAACTTCTGATGGCGAGGATGCTGTATCATAAATCGGCACAGATCTGGATTCTGGACGAGCCGACAGCAGCGCTGGATGCAATTGCGGAGAGTGAAGTTTATGAAAAATTCCGGGAACTTGGAAAAGAGAAAACCTGTATCTATATTTCCCACAGGCTTGCGAGCACACAATTTATGGATCGTATCATTCTGCTAAAAGACGGGAAAATACAGGAAAGCGGAACCCATAAAGAACTGATGGCGCAAAACAGAATGTATGCGCGTCTCTATGAAATTCAGAGCCGGTATTACAGGGAGGAGGAACAGCAATGAAAGAAAAACGAAAAGTTCCTGTTCGGGATACAATAAAATTGCTTTGGGCGATGGATCGGAAGTTCCCTGTAATTGTGATTCTTCAGGGAGGATTGAATGCCCTGCTTTTCTATCTGCCGGTAATTTTGGTTGCCAGAATTCTGGATTTGCTGGTTTACAGGGAAAATTCTGCAGATCCGGTTTCTATAGCAGTTGTTGGACTGGTCGGAATCTGGCTTTTGAAAGGTGTAAAAGCGCTTCTGGAAAAGGAGATGAAAACCAGAAGCTATCAGATTGCCATGCGTTTTGAGACGCTTGTTCCGGTAAATACCCTGAATATTTCTTTTTCTGATCTGGAATCGGATTATGCAAAGGAAATGCGGGCGAGGATTTTGGCAGACCGAAGCTGGGGAAGCGGATTTTTTGGAGTCGCAGATAAGTTTTGCAACCTCTGCAATTCCGGGTTCGAACTGCTTGGTTCGGTTATTATGCTGATTCCGCTTGCAATGCAGGTTTCCGGGAGCGCGGCGGGGAAGGTTGCGGCAGCGCTTCTGTTCAATATTGGTCTGGCTGTGGTCGGCGCGTCGGTTTATGCCAAATGGTATCAGAAGAAAGAATCTGCTGCGATGAATCAAATGACTCAGGCAGAAAAGGACAGCCGCTTCTGGTATATGGATGAAGGCGGAAGCGGTGCGATCGGGGCACAGTCTTTGAAAGATATTTTTATGTACCGTGCGAAGAAAATGATTCAGAAAACGGTCGATACAGAACGGGAAGGTGTCAGGAAAAATGTATTTACCATTGCCAGAATCAATGGTGCAGGCGGGCTTGGAACTGGCATGATTCAGGGAATTTTGCTGTGTGTTTCCTATTATTGCGTGCTGGCGCTGGCAATTGCCGGGACGATCACGGTCGGCATGGTGCTGCGGTATGCGCAGGCAATTTTTCAGGCATGTATGTCGGTTTCAGCATCCATCCGGTTGGCAGGGGAATTTCGGACGGATGTTGGCAGGATCGCAAGTACCCTGGAATATCTGAACCTGGAAGCAGAGAAAACAAAGGGAGATTCTTTCACAGAGATGACAAAAGGGGTGATTGAGTTTCGGAATGTTTCTTTCCGGTATCCGGGGACAAAAGAGCTGGTTCTGGATCATGTCAGTCTGAAAATCGAGCCGTCTGAGAAAATCGCAGTGGTCGGGAAGAATGGAAGCGGGAAAACGACGCTCGTAAAGCTTCTTTGCAGGCTGTATGAGCCGGAGGAGGGAGAAATCCTCTGGAACGGCAAAAATATCCGGGAATATGATTTGAGGGAGTGGCAGAAGATTTTTGCGATCGTTTTTCAGGATTATTCCCTGTTGTCCCTGACGCTTGGGCAAAATGTAGCCGCTTCTGAGCAGTATGAAACAGAGCGTGCAAAAGAGGTGCTGCAGCTGGCAGGCTTTGGGGAACGTCTGAATAAACTAAAGAAAGGTCTGGAAACCGTGGTATATCCGGAATACGAGCAGGATGGCGTTTCGTTTTCCGGAGGAGAAGAGCAGAAGATTGCGATCGCAAGGGCGATTTATAAGGGCGGTCAGATTTGCATTCTGGATGAGCCGACTGCGGCGCTTGATCCTGTTTCAGAAAGCAGGGTTTATGAGAGCTTTGATGAGATCGTCAAGGGTAAAACTGCGGTTTACATTTCCCATAGGCTTTCCAGCTGCAAGTTCAGTGACCGGATTTTTGTTCTGGATAACGGGAAAATAGCGGAGAGCGGAACGCATGAAGCGCTGCTTTCCCAAAACGGGCTCTATGCGCAGCTATGGCAGGCTCAGGCGCAGTATTATAAAGTGTAGAGGAAAAGAGAATGGAACAAATTTTAAAAGAAAGAGGGCAATTTGATCTTAATATTGGTTTTTTTGATGATTTATTTAATGCAGATGAACTATCGTGTATTGATCAACCAATTGCGGCATGTGCTGGAATATATGATTTAGATTATTACTATATGTATAGTTTTTATATCATATACCTCACTAATTGGAGTTATCCATTATATGGTTCGTTGTTGTTGACTCCCTAAATTAGCATAATACTGATCTGCTTGCCTGTCTCTGGAATGATCTGTATACTGTCATTAGTTTACAGAAAGAAAAAGGTCCCAGAGCACCCTCCGTGACAAGTCGTGTACTCTGAGACCATGGTTAAAAACCATGATTATTATATCAGACTACACGCTGGTTCTCAAGGAGGATTTTGGCGTTTTGTTGAGAGCAGTGAGAACTCCCATATTTGTCCCGTATGTCGGGGAACGCTCCGCTACAGAGATTCCAGACCTCGCATCCGAAAAAGGGAAGGCGGCACTAAGGAGCAGCTGATGATCCGCAGGTTCCGCTGTCAGAACTGCCATGCTTATCACAATGAACTTCCGGACTGCCGTGTTCCCTATAAACACTATGAGGCAGAGGTGATCGCCGGTGTTCTGGACGAAGTAATTCTTCCAGAAGATCTGGATTCTGAGGATTATCCATCTTTCAGTACCATGCTCCGCTGGCTTCAATGGTTCCGTGAAAACCTACAGCGTATGGAAGGATACCTGCGGACAGTTGGATACCAGATACTGAATCTGGGAGAGGACTTCCTGTTTACCTCTGACTCGCTGCTCGACAAGATCAGAAACAGATATCAGAACTGGCTGGAACTGCTTCTCCGGCTGATCTATAACAGCGGCGGATTTCTGGTGCCGGTCCGCTGGTAGACTTGTGCACCTGTTTTGGTTCGTTTGTCATGCAGGCTGATAGTATAGTGGTCTCAAAAGGAGGTAACTATACCATGAGTACAAATGACACATTTATAAAACAGCAGTGGCAGGATCAGGAAGCCCTTCACCGTTTCCAGCTGATCTCGCCGCTTCTTCAGACCGGTCTGGATGATGCCAGACGTATACAGCTGCGCAAGACGATCGCTGATGAGAATAACATTTCTGTCCGCACGCTTTACCGGTATGAAAAAGCCTTTGCAGAAAAACAGTTCGCAGGTCTCAGACCGGCTGACCGTGAAAAGCATCGTTCTCAGAGCCTTCCGGAAAACTTTGGGTTTCTCCTCGAACAGGCTGTCCAGCTCCGCAGGGAAGTTCCGGAACGGTCAGTTGCCCAGATCATTTACATTCTGGAAGCAGAAGGTCTTGTGGCTCCCGGCATTCTGAAGCGTTCCACCCTTGAACGCCACATATACCGGGCTGGATACGGACAGAAGCAGATGCAGATGTACAAGGAGGCAAGAAACAGTTCTTCCAGACGCTTCTGCAAGCCTCACCGCATGATGCTGGTCCAGGGTGATATCAAGTATGGCCCGAAACTCCCCATTGGGAAAAATGGTGCAAAGGTACAGACCTATCTGTCCTCTGCCATTGATGACCATTCCAGATATCTGCTGCCCTCACGATTTTACGATAATCAGGAAGAATCCATCATTGAGGATACCTTCCATCAGGCCATCTCCAGATATGGAGTCTTTGACGCCTGCTACTTTGACAACGGAAGCCAGTACATTGCAAAGCAGATCCGGTTCTCACTTGCAAGACTTGGGATCCGTGTCATGCATGCAAAACCACGTTCCGGGAAAAGCAAGGGCAAGATTGAAAAGTTCCATCAGGTGGTGGATGACTTTATCCGTGAATCGAAGCTAAAAAATATCAGGACGATGGAAGAACTGAACCGTCTCTGGGCAGTCTATCTGGAAGAATACTATCATAAGCAGAAGCATGCCGGTATCGCAGAATACTACGAAAGCCTGGGAGTCGCTGTTTCGGAAGAAGGAATCTCTCCGCTTCAGGAGTGGAACCGGGACAGCCGTCCGCTGACCTTTCTGGATGCAGCGGTGGTATCGGAAGCATTTCTCCATCATGAGCAGAGGAAAGTCGACCGGGGAGCATGCATCAGCTTCCGTGGAAAACGCTATGAAACGAAGCCTTCCCTGATCGGACACACGGTAGAGATTTCTTATGATCCGGCAGCCCCGGAGCAGATCACCGTCTCCTATCAGGGAATGGATCCTTTTACCGCAATGCCGGTGAGGATCGGTTCGTATTGTGATAAGAGTCTGGCCCTGCCTGCTTCCATGCAGGAATAGACCCCTACGACTTCCCGCTTTCTGGATGCACTGGAAAAACGTCATGAACAGAACCAGCGGCAGATGGCAGATGCCATTTCCTTTGCTGCGTACCGGAAGGAGGCGGATGACTGATGTATGAATCATTCTTTGGCATGGAGCGCACGCCGTTTGTCCGTGATGTTCCACCGGAAAAGCTGTATGAATCCAATGCATTCCGCGAGACCCTCGGACGGCTGTCCTATGTGGCAGACCGTCAGATGTTTGCCGTTGTAACGGCGGACCCCGGATGTGGGAAATCAACCCTGATCCGCCGTTTTTACTCGGAACTTCCCAAAGAGGATTACATTGTCCTGTACCTGTCTGACTTAAAGCTGACACCACGGTGGTTTTATAAAGGGCTGCTGGACCAGCTGGGACTGGAATCCCGGTTTTACCGTGGTGATTCCAAACGACAGCTGCAACAGGAGATCGAAATCATCCGGGGAGTGCAGCACAAAAAGGTCGTCTGCATCCTTGATGAAGCACATCTGCTGGAAAAGGAAACACTGGAAGAATTCCGTTTTCTGCTCAACTACAGGTTTGATTCCATGAGTCCTATGGCTGTTGTACTGGTCGGCCAGACAGAGCTCTGGGAAAACAAGCTGAAACTGCAGCGGTATGCCGCGGTCCGCCAGCGCATTGATATGTACTGTACCCTGCCACACCTGGACAGGTCTGAGACAGAACAGTATATCGCAAGCCATATGGATTACTCCGGATGTACCCAGGAGGTCTTTACAGCCAAAGCGCTGGATGAGATCCATAAAGCATCGGCCGGGATCCCACGTATGATCAACCGGATCTGTGAAAAAGCTCTTATGTATGCATTTCAAAACCAGAAGCGCCTGATCGATGATTATATGATCAAGTTTGTCATAGAGCATGAAATGCTTGGAACCATAACAACGTAAAAGTTATTGTCGCCTGGATTCAGGCGGCAGCCCTGTGGGGCTGATGACAGAAAACCAGTCAATCTGATGACAGTTCATGTGAGCAAATCCGTGACAGTTCATGGGGTCAGTAACAATAAAAAATACGGATTAAAATATATTGTATTACGTTACATGGATGTGTTTGAAGCAAGACAGGATTATAGGAGTTTTACTGGGGTGTAATGAAAACAATAAAATTAGTATCGGAGGGAAAAATGCCATACATAAATGGGGATGGGAAACAAAATTGACCCCAATATTATTCCTGAACATATTGATACTAATGGAGATTTGATCGGAAGAAAAGTAGCATCGTATGAGCTGGCAGAAAATCATTCGGTTATAGACCAACTGTTGGAGTGGAAGAAGGAATTGAGAGAGCTATTAAACGGTATAGAGAAGAAATGAAAGGAATAGAAAATAATGAATGATAGAATTTCTGCACTTTTAAAAGAAAAACACATAAATAATAAAAATGTAAATGTGACGGCAAAAAGTATTTTGATTACTGGAGCAGGTGGAACTGTTGGAGAAGCTTTAGCTCGATTTTTATTAGAACGATATTGTGATAAAACAGTAATTTTATTAGATCATAGTGATTCGGCATTGAATGTATGTTATAAGAATTTAAACAAGTATAAAAATGCCCATTTTTATATTGGAGATTATGCAGACACCAAAATGTTCAATTGGTTAATTCGAAAATATAATGTAGATACGGTATTTCATTGCGCAGCATATAAAATTGTTCCAATGGTAGATTTGAATCCAGTTAGCGCCTTTGAAAATAACACAGAAAAAAGCAATAAATTATTTCGGATGTGTGGCGAAAATAAAATCCAAAATTGTATTTTTATGTCCAGTTATGAAGCTTTTATTTCTAAAAATATATTTGGCGATACCAAAAGAATTGCAGAAATTCTTTTGGAGCAAAATTCTACAAAATATCCTGATACAAAATATTGCGCACTACGATTTGGTTTTGTTTTAAACTCATCAGGAAGTGTAATATATTTATTCGAGGAACAAGCTCGAAAAGGAGAAAATATAACTGTAACGCATAAAGAAGTTGAGAGATATGTTTGCTCTGTAGATGAAGTAGTAGATGGAGCAGTTGTGTTACTCGAAATGGGTGAAACAGGATGTCTATACACTCTAAATATGAAAAAACCTATAAAAATATATGAATTAGCAAAGTATTATCAGATGAAATATAATGAAAGAAGTAAGATTGTAATTACGCAATTAAGGCCTGGAGATAAGATTTATGAAGAACCATTAGGATGTGAAAATGGTTTTTCTACAAGTTTAAATAATCAAGTTTTTAAAAATAACAAAATATATATTAATTGGAATACTTTTAATGAAAACTATTCTAAATTAATAAAAAATATAGAAAGTGAAAATTATGAAAGAATATATGATTTGATAAGAACCTGTACTAAAAATATTGAAGTAATGTGATATGTTAATTAATAATAAGAAAGGTATAAATAAAATTCCTTGAGGTTTTAGTATCTGACTTCCAGAAAAAAACAATGCAGTCTTAGTACATTTTGAATAATGTTTAGGAGTGAATAATAATACAGATGTTTCAAACCTATTTCCGCACCATTTTCAAAATAGATAAAAAGAGCACATTTATCTGCATCATCTATAACCTGCTCAAACAATTACTAAATGTTTTTTACGGCGTTTATTTCCTGCGTCTGATTCTGGTACACGTTGAGACTGACCGGGATCTGACTGCTGTTTTGTGGGTATTGCTTGGCATGTTGGCGATCAATGTTGGGTTTCATTTTGGCGACCAGTATTTCAAAAATGTTTATACCCCTGTGTTTCAGACAAAGCTCGAACAGTATCTGTATGAGACGATTTCGGACAGGGCGGCGGATGTGCCATATGATCAGTATTGCCAGCCGGAATTTCTGAATTTATATCAGCGTCTTTTGGACAATACGGCAAAAAATATTCTACAGGTTTGGAATTCGATCGGAACGCTGTTCGGATTGGTAGAAGCGTTCGTACTGATTTTGTTCTATATCGGGAAGGTGGACTGGTTTGCGATCGTGTTGTCGGTTCTGCCGCTGTTTTATTCCTATGTGGTCGGGGCAAAGGGCGCGAAGTACCGGCACGAATTCAACCAGGCGCTGACCTTTCCGACGCGAAAAAAAGAATATGCGAAGCGGGTATTTTATTTGCCTCAGTATGCAAAAGAACTGCGGACGACCTCGGTTTCCCAGATTGTCCAGAGTATTTATGAAGCGGGCGTATCAGAGACGATAGCGATCTGCAGAAAGTTTGGAAAAAAGATCGGATTTTTGAACTTTGTCGAACTGCTGATCAGCGATGGACTGGTAATTATGCTGCCGATCGCTTATGTTGTCGTGCGGATTCTGACCGGACATATGCTTTTGATCGGTGATTTTATCGGAATTGCGCAGTCGATTACGACGTTTGGCTGGGATCTGGAATGGTTCTTTGACGAGCTGATTGCGATCAAGGAAGCGTCGCTTTATATCCGGGAATATCAGGAATACTGCGAAACCTATCAGAAAACGGAAACAGGAGACAGGCATCTGGACTGTTCAAATGGATTTGAGCTTTCTTTTGTGAATGTCGGATATTCTTATCAGAAAGGAACAAATGCAAAGCGTGCCCTGCACGATGTAAACGTAACGATCCGAAACGGAGAAGTCATCGCGGTTGTCGGAGAAAATGGTGCAGGAAAGACGACGTTTACCAACCTTTTATCCGGGTTATTTGTTGGAAAAGAGGGGGAGATTTTATTAAACGGAACCGAGATCAGTCAGTATACAAAAGCAGATCTGACAAAGTTTTTCGGGGTAATCCATCAGGATTTTCATTTGTTTCCGATGTCTGTCCGGGATAATATCCGGGCTGGGGAAGAACTGTCGGAGAAAGAAATTCAGAATGCGGTAAACCAGCTGGAAGTACGCAAAAAAATCAGAAACCTGGATCAGTCGATTTCCCGGGAATTTGCGGATGACGGACTGGTGCTGTCCGGTGGGGAAAGCCAACAGCTGATGCTGGCGCGGATTATTGCGAACCGGTATCCGTTCGTAATTCTGGATGAACCGACGAGCGCGCTGGACCCTTTGACGGAACGGAAAATCAACCGGTATGTCATGCAGACGCTGGCATCGCCGGAGCGGACAATTTTGTTTATTTCGCACAGACTGTTTACGACGCAGCTCGCGGATCGTATTCTGGTATTTGATAAAGGAACGATTGTAGAAGAGGGGAATCATTGTGAGCTGATGAAGAAGAAGGGGCATTATTATGAAATGTATCAGCTACAGCAAAAGCTGTATGGACAGGAGGAAATCGAGTCGGCAAAAACGGAAAACGATCGTCCGGAATAATTTTTATTTGTTCGGGAAAGCCATGTCAGCAGAGCCGGGATTTGTCGTGCTGTCGGCGCTGCTGAGAGTTGTCGTCAGTGTGCGGACTTCCTTTTTACGGGTTATTTTTCTGGCATATATCATTTCCTGTATGGAACAGAAAAAAACGCTGGCATTTATTCTGACGTTTATCGGAATCTCGTTTTTGATCGTAGGAGTCACTTATGCGGTTCAGAGCTTTTTTGAAAATCGCTATCAGCCGGTGTGTCAGGAAAAGCTGGTACAGTCTCTGCAGCGGGAATTGTTCGAAAAAATGCGGACGGTTGATTTGCAAAGCTATGATACGGAAAGCTATTACAGCGCGATTACGCTGGCGGGAGAAGAGTGCTCAAAAAGGGCAGTTCAGGTCGTCGGAAATTTTCTGAACCTGTTGGAATCTGTCCTGACGCTTGCCCTGACCTGTGTTTCCGTGATCGGGGCGGACTGGATTGTACCGGTTGTGGCTGCTGTGTCGTTCGGGTTCAGCTTCTGGATGAATCAAAAAATGGTATCCAGACGGGTATCGTATGATACGGCGGTAAAATTAAAGGAAAAAGAAGCCTCGATGCTCAAACGTGTGCTCTATCTGCCGGAGTATGCAAAGGACATTCGGTCATCCGGGATGAAGCAGACGGTTTTGGAACGATATCGTAAAAATACAGAGGAAAAAGCTGTCCTGATCCGAAAACAGGGCGGAAAAATCGGACGGCTGACGGCGCTGGAAACGATTGGCGGTTCCTGCCTTTTGATTGACTTTTTCGCATCGTTGTATCTGGCAGTCAAAACACTCGTTTGGAATACCATGACAGCTTCCGGTTTTGTCGCGGTGCTCAATGCCTGCAATCAGATTCAGTTCAGCCTGGAAAGCCTTTCTGCGCAGATTGCGGTATTTGCAGAAAACGGGACGCTGATCGAACGGTTTCGGACAGTTGAAAACATGGAACCTGAAATTGAAAAGAAAGAACCGGGACAATCTGCAGCGCCATTTGAAACGCTTCAGGTGCAGGATATTTGCTTTCAGTATGAAAATAACAAGTTTGGATTAAAGAACGTCCGGTTTGAAATTAAAAAAGGAGAAAAGGTCGCGTTTGTAGGCGAAAACGGATCTGGCAAGACGACACTGGTAAAGCTGCTGCTCCGGCTCTATGACTGCAGCAGCGGGGAGATTTTATATAATGGAATGCCTGTAGAAAAGATGAATACCCGCACTTACAGAAGCGCTTATTCGACGCTGTTCCAGGATTTCAACCTGTATGCCGCGTCGGTTGCAGAAAATGTTTCGATGAACCAGAATCCCGATCTGGAAAAAGTCCGGGAAGCTCTGATTTGTGCGCGGATTCCCAAAGCAGCAGATCAGCTGGATGGAATTATTTCGAAAGAATTCTGTGCGGACGGAATCGATTTTTCCGGCGGAGAGCGGCAGCGGATTGCGCTTGCACGCGTTTTTTATGAAAACCATGATATCCTGATTATGGACGAGCCGACTGCTGCAATGGATATTCGTTTCGAAAAAGAATTTTATGATCTTGTCTTTTCTTATCTGAAAGACAAGACAATCCTGATGATTTCGCACCGACTGGCGTCGATCACTGCCTGCGATAGAATTTTTTATATGGAAAACGGTTCGATCACAGAACAAGGCACGCATCAGGAGCTGATGGAAAAGCAAGGAAAATATGCGAAGCTGTTCCTGGCGCAGTTAAATTGACAGTTTATTAAAACTTTTTTTAAGAGGCATTTCAGATTGGTGTTGGTATCTGACCTTTGGAAAAATGCCCCGGGAAAAAACAATAAAAGAATTCTAAAATGTCTATGAAGCTGATAGAATGAGATAACAAAACAGGAGGGGCTAAATTGCCTGTTTTAGTAAGGGGGACTGTACAAATGAAACAAGGGAAAATCGGCATGTCGTTTCGACATGTTCCGGGGAAATTTCTGGTAATAGGGAGATTCCTTGAAAAAATCGTATCTGCGTTGCTGCCGTTTTTAACAATGCTGGTCAGCGCGCGGTTTATCGACCTGGTGTTAAATCAGCGGATGGAGGAGGCGATCCGCGACGCCTGCCTGCTGGGAGCTTTGATCCTGTGCCAGCGGCTGGGCGGAAATCTGGATACCTGGATGCGGATTCACCAGCGGAAGGTGCTTTTTCCATATCTGGACGAGCGGATGATCGGAAAAATTTCGCGGATTCCGTATGGATTTCTGGAGAATACGGAGATTCAGGACGCGCTGGAGCGGGTGTCGAAAGACCCAGAGGAGGTGCTAAACGGCGTCCTGGAAAGCGGCTTTTCGATGGTCTGCTTCCTGATTTCCAACGGCTGTCTGGTTGTGTGGCTGATTACGCAGGCTCCGGTCTGGATTTCGCCGGTCATCGTGGTGCTGTTGGTCGGCTTTGGGTTCTTTGCGGTAAAAGGCGGGCAGAAGCAGTATGAGGCGAAAAAAGAGGTCACGCTTGGAAAGCGGAAAGCGGCTTATGCGGAAGAGATTCTGGGGAATCGCGACGCGGCAAATGAGCGGGTTCTGTTCGGGTTTGGCGATTGGGTCAACGGGATTTTCTTAAAAGAAAGACAGATCGCAAGGCTACGGGAGCGGAAAGCGAGACGCTGGTGGTTCATCGGCATGAACATGGGCGGATTTCTGGCGATCGCACTGTCGATTCTGGTGATCTTTGCGCTGATTTTCCCGGTTGTGCAGGGCAATACTTCCGTCGGTGTTTTTGTTTCGCTGGTGACGTCCTTTATGGCAATGGCGCAGAGCCTGACCTGGCAGTTGCCGGGAATGCTCAAAGAGATGGAGCAGGGCAGACAGCTGTTGGGCGACATGAAACGTATTTTGGAGCTGCCGGAATATGAGGAAAAACCGGACAGTAGCGCAGCGCTTTCGTTTGAGTCGCTGGAATTTTCCCATGTTTCGTTCCATTATCCGAACACCGAAGCGATGGTGTTAAAGGATATGTGCTTTCGGATCGAAAAAGGGCACCACTACGCGTTTGTCGGGCGCAACGGCTGCGGCAAATCGACGATTGTAAAGCTGATTTTACGCTTGTATGAGCCGGATTCCGGTGAGATTTTGTTAAATGGGGAAAAGATCGAGACGTTTTCGAGGGAGCAGATCTGGAAGCTGTTCGGCGTGCTGTTCCAGGATTATGCGAAGTATCCGGTCTCGGTAGCGGACAATATCGCACCCGGCGCGGATGCAGGGCAGCGGGCAAAAATTGCCAAAGCGGAGGAAACCTCCGAACTGGACAATGTGCTGGAAAAGCTGCCGCAGGGCATGGACACGGTACTTGGGAAAATCGCAGAGGACGGTGTGGACGTCTCCGGCGGTGAGTGGCAGCGGATTGCAATGGCACGCCTGTATTATCAGGATGCAGAACTGAAAATTTTAGACGAGCCGACCGCGGCGATCGACCCGGTGCGGGAGCAGCAGATTTACCAGAAGTTTTTGAAGCTGTACCAGGATACGACAACGATTATGATTACGCACCGGCTGGGTGCAACGTCTCTTTGCGACTGGATTATCGCGATTGAGGACGGAAAGGCGATGGAGCAGGGCTCCCATGAAGACCTGATGACGAAAAACGGCATCTATTGCGAAATGTACGAAACGCAGAGGAGGTGGTATCTGTGAAAAAAAGAAGCTTTTTCCATACCGTGCGCGTCATGTTTCCGATGGCGTTTCATGCAGCGCCGCTGCGGTTTATCCTGATCAATGTGCTGGGCATTTCGCAGTCAGTCGTGATGGGCGCAAATACCTTGCTGCTTTCGAATTTTGTGAATGAGCTGATCGCCTCTGTTGGAAAGGGACGGTTTGAGGCAGCGCTGATCGCTGCGACAGCTTTTTATGTATGCGGAATTATCGGCTACCAGCTGTTGAATACGCTGTTTAACTATGCGCTGACGGAATTTCTGGAAATCTGTGACGAGACTTATCGTTATGAATTTAACGAGAAAATTTCGAAGCTTTTCCCGCTGGCATTCGAGCAGAACGAGTCGCTGGATGAAATCCAGAAGGCGCAGGCTGGGCGGGAGGATGCGAATGTTTTCATGTTCCATATGATCGGCATCATCGACATGGTTCCGCCGTATCTGGTATTTTTTGCGATTTATGCGGCATCCCTGAATCCTGTGCTGCTGTTGTGTATCGTGATTTCATTTGTGCCGTCCATCGTGACACTGTACATGCAGCGGAATATTTTCTACAGCTATGAGGATACGGCAGCGCCGGTCAGACGGAAATATCAGGGTTATCGGAAGTGCCTGACAGACCTCGCGTTTATCAAGGAGACGAGGGTGCTGCGCGCTGTGCCGTTTTTCTTTGGGAAGATGAAAACCGAACAGCAGCAGCTGTGTGAAAAAGAGGCTGCAGTCCGCACAAAGGCGAACGGGCTGGATGCCATCAACCAGACGGTCGGGATGATTGGGTATCTGGGCGCTGTGCTGATTTTAGTGGTGAGCGTTTTAAAGGGAAGCATCTCGGTCGGTGCATTTGCGGCAGTATACTATGCGTTAAATTCGTTATTTGACATGGTATTTGCACTGGTCTGTGGATTTCTTGGAAGTGCAGTAGGCAGTCTGCCTGCTGTGGAGAACTATGTGGCATTCCTGGAAAAAGATCCGGGCAGGAGCTGGAAGGACGTGCCGCGGATGGGGAAGACGATGCAGTTTTCGGATGTTTCGTTTACCTATCCCAGCGCAAAGGAGCCTTCGATTGAGCATTTGAACCTGACGATCCCGGAAAAAGAGCACCTGGCGATTGTCGGGGAGAACGGAGCGGGAAAATCGACGTTGGCAAAACTGATTCTGGGGCTGTACCCACCGACACAAGGGGCTGTGACAGTGGAGGATGGAGCAGTGACGCAGTCGTGCGGCGCGGAACAGGGAACCACGCAGGACGGCTGTATCGGGCGCTCTGCCGTGTTCCAGAATTACATGAGATACCAGATGACGCTGCAGGACAATGTGACGATCAGCGACCCGAAAAAGAATGCGCCGGTAAAACCGCTGCTGGAGCGAACGGGCTTAAAGCCGGAAGCAGTTGCGCAGTGCAGCGAACTGATGCTGTCGCGGGAGTTTGAGGGAATCGACCTGTCCGGAGGGCTCTGGCAGCAGGTGGCGATTGCGAGGGGACAGTACCGGGAGCATGACCTGATTGTGCTGGACGAACCGACTGCGGCGATCGACCCGGTGGAAGAAAGCGCTGTGTATGAGAAATTTTTACAGATGGTAAAGGGAAAAACAGCGGTGATCGTAACACACCGGCTCGCTTCTGCACGCCTGGCTGACCGGATTTTGGTGATGGAAAAAGGACGGATTGCCGAAGCTGGAACGCATGAAGAGCTGCTTGCGGCAGGCGGACTTTACAGCCGGATGTGGAAAGCACAGGCGGAGAATTACGTTGTTTAACAGAGGGGGAAGGTATCATGAAGCAGTTTTCTTACATGCTCCATACGATTCATGAAGAACTGTCCCAAACGTGCCCGGTGTATCAGAAACTGTACGAAAGCCAGGCAGAGTGGTATCGTTAAAGTGGAAAGAATTTTGCAATCGGATAATGTAAAATGGATAATAAGAGAATAATCTATTCCACAAGAGAAAACATAAAAAGCACGCTCGTCATTTTTCTAAAATACAAAAAGAGCGTCTTGTGGGTCAATTTTTTTGTCGCGCTGCTGACGTTATTGACGCAGTTTGCGGCGACGTATCTGCCGGGCTGGATTGTCGATTTACTGACGGGGGAAAATGCCGGTACGCAGATCTGGACGCGGGTGCTTCCGGTCGTCGCTTTGATTGGGATCAGTGAGCTGGTCATCGAAGTGCTGAATCGGAAAAAGGCGCTCGCGTACCAGGCTGTCAGCCAGAAAACCGCCCTGGATATCAACCGCGTTCAGGTTGGGGCAAGATACCGGCTGACCGAGGAAAAGGAGTTTCAGGATCTGGCGTATGAGTCTGTCCGCTGTACGCAGACATGGGGAGGAAAAAGAGTTTTAACCGCCGTTATAGATGATTTATTTTATCTATTTCAGGCAATTGGCGGTTTTCTTTTATTCGCAGTATTGCTGTCAACGGTCAATCCCGTAATTGCGGTTTTTCTGACGATTGCGCCGGCAGTTCCATATTATTTTGTGAAAAAATCGCAGGAATTTTATGAGAAAAACCGGGAGCAGTGGACGAAAATCGACCGGATTCAGTGGTATCTTCTGCAGGCTTCCGAGCGGCTGGAATACGGAAAAGACGTCCGAATGTACAGTCTCAAAAACTGGTTTTTATCGGTTTATTCCGAGCGGATGCAGGAAAGAAATGCGTTGGATCACAAATTATTGAAAAGGCAGATGACGGCGGATTTTGCAGATCTTCTGATCCTGCTGCTTCGGGATGGACTGTGCTATTTTCTGCTTTTAAATAAAGTTCTGACCGGACAGATCAGCGCAGGTATGTTTGTAATTATGTTCGCTGCGGTCAGCAATTTTTCCAACTGTGTGAATGAAATCGTAAAGTATTACGGCGAGTTAAAGGGCGATTGCAGGCAGGTCAATAGTTTACATAATATTTTAAATGTGCCGTGTCAGTCTGGAAATCAGAACCCGAAAAATAAAGAGAAAGCCCGGGAGCTGGTTCTGGAAAATGTTTCGTTTAGCTACAGTGAGGGAAAAGCGCCGACGATTCAGGGGATCAATTTGCATATCAAAGCGGGCGAAAAGGTTGCCCTGATCGGGGTAAACGGGGCCGGTAAGACGACGCTGATCAAAGTTTTATGCGGCTTATATTCGCCGGATACCGGCAGCATGCGGAGTGGCGATCTGGTCTATCGGGAGGACGAGCTGGAAAAGTGGCAGGGACTGTTTTCGTGCCTGTTCCAGGATATCCATGTATTGCCGTATTCCTTTGCGGAAATCGTTTCTGCAACGACGCTGGAAGAAACGGATGTAAACAGGGTGGAACACTGTCTGAAAATGGTCGGACTCTGGGACAAGATATCGGGATTTCCAAACGGAATCTATGAAAAATTTAATAAGCTTTTAAACGATGACGGAAAAGAGCTTTCGGGCGGGGAAAAGCAGAAATTGCTGCTGGCAAGGTCTTTGTACCGCAGTGCGCCGATTATCATTCTGGACGAGCCGACGTCTGCACTCGACCCGCTTGCGGAGGAAGAGCTGTACCAGTCCTATAATGAACTGCTTGGAGGCAGGACGATGATTTTTGTATCGCACCGGCTTTCGTCCACGAGATTCTGCGACCGGATTCTTTTTCTGGAAAGCGGGCAGATTGCAGAGCAGGGAACGTTTGAGGAGCTGATGGAACAGAAGGGGAAATATGCGGAAATGTTCCATTCACAGGCAAAGTATTATGCCGGAAGCACCTATGGGGAGGCGGAAGAACATGAATAAAAAGAGCAATTTTTCTGTCATTGTAAAAGGGTTTCGGCTGATCTGTAAAATCAATCTGAAGTATGCGGGTTATACGCTGCTTTCGATCGTGTGTACGGTTTTGGCGAGTTATATTCCGATCTATTTATCGGCGCAGATCGTGAATGAAATCGCACTGCTTTCGGGTGAAAATGCTTCGCATGATATAGCGGTACAAAAGGCAGTTCTGCTTATTTTTGTCACGGTCGGCGTGATTTGGGTTCTGAATTTTGTGGGACGGTATGCCGCGCGGAAAAAAGACATTTACAGCACCATTTTTTATATGGACGAAAAGAAGCTGTTTGCGGAAAAGTCGATGGACATGAAATTTTCGGAAGCGGAAAAAAAGTCCACCGCGCTGTTAAAGGCGAGAATTGATTCGGAAAACCAGACGGGCTATAACATGTGGATGCTGTACGAGAATGGAACAAAGCTGATCCAGGGCTGTATCGGGGCGGTGATTTCATTTGCGTATGTGGTGCGGCTTTTATGGATTGACGGAATGCCCGGATGGAGCAGGGCTGTGCTGCTTGTCGTGCTGGTGCTTGTCATTGCTGTGAATGCGCTCTGCAATCGGAAAATGCAGGACGTAAATAACGAAGAAATGGAACTATGTGCGCCGCTGAACCAGTGGAGCAATTTTTACAGCGATTATCTGAAGGATTACAGGAGTGGAAAAGATATCCGGATGTTCGGAATGCAGAAGCTGATTCTGGATAATGTCCGGAAAATGAACGACCAGTATTTGCATTTTTCAGAACAGGCAAACCGCAAACTGGAGCTTTATACGGTCGGCAAAGGGCTTCTTTCTATCGTGTTAAAGCTGGCAGTTTACAGCTATATCCTGATCGCATTTTTGAAACACGAGGTGCAGATCGGCGAAGTGGCGGCATCGGTCGCATACATCGTATTGTGTGTCCGGGATGTTATGGAAATCGTTGGAAGCTGGCAGCAGCTGAAAAATAATAATGCGTACCTGGAGCGGTATTTTTCCTATCTGGAGCTGGATGAGGAAACTGCGGATCGTTCCGAAAAAGAAGTTCAGCAGACACCGTGCAAAATAGAGTTTCGGGACGTTTCGTTCCGATACCCGGACAGCAAGGATTTTGTATTAAAGCACCTCAACGTGACGATCAATCCGCAGGAAAAAATCGCAGTTGTCGGAAAAAACGGAAGCGGAAAAACGACGTTCATCAAATTATTGTGCAGGCTGTATGAGCCGACAGAGGGCAGCATTTTGGTGAATGGAAAAGATATTTCGGAATATGAATACGGGGAATATCTCCGGATGCTGTCGGTTGTATTTCAGGATTTTGCGCTGTTTTCCATGCCGCTTAAGGAGAATGTTTCCGGGAGCCAGCATCCCGATACAGACAGGGTGAAGCTGTGCCTGGAAAAGGTCGGGAACACCGATTCTTTGGTAGCGCGGATGGACGACTGGCTCTATAAATATGCATCGGACGACGGCATAGAATTGTCCGGCGGAGAGGCGCAGAAGGTCGCGATTGCGAGAGCGTTATATAAGGACGGGGCGATCATGGTTCTGGATGAGCCGACCTCTGCGATGGACGCAAAGTCTGAGGAAAAGGTATTTAAACAGTTCAAAGAGATTACGGAAAGCAAGAACGTATTTTTTATTTCACACAGACTGTCCGCCTGCAAAATCTGTGACCGGATTCTCGTATTCGACCAGCAGGGAATCGTGCAGCAGGGCACACACGACGCATTGCTGGAAAATGCAGATGGGCTGTATTATAAGATGTGGCATGCGCAGACGAAGAATTATATGGTTTAAAGTTGTCGAAAATGGGGTTGCTAATTAAGAAATATGGAGCTGGAGGTCATTACAAAAGATGAGCTTTGTTGAGAGAACCTTGATGATTCAGAAATACATACAATATCTCCGGCTCATCGGATTGGGGAAAGGACGGATTTTTCTGCATATCCTGATTCATGTACTGGATGGCGTGCGGGAATTTGTGGTCAATATTTTAGCAGTGAGCTTTTATATTTCCTGTCTGCAGGAGGGGGACGGGAAACGTTTTTTCGCAGGGCTTCTGTTTTTTTGTGGGATCAATCTGGCGCTTCGGGGCGTGAGCAGATGGTATCGGGAATGCTACAGCGAACAGGCGGATATTTTGCAGGAAGGGCGGATTGTGCACCGGATCGAGGAACGTGCAACTGCGGTGCCGTATGCCTCTTATGAGAAAACGACGTTTTTGAACCGGTTGGAATATCTTGCCAATCATGCATCTGCGACTTATGAAAAAATCATGGGAAATATCGGAAATACGGTTCGGCTGGCGTCGGCGCTTGTGGCGGTTTTGACCTATCTGGCGACGCTTGATCCGGTTCTGTTTGTCGTGGCGATTGCACCGTTTTTGCTGACGCTGGTGCTGCGCAGACAGGGAGCAGTGCGGCATGATTATGAAGTGGAAAAAAGTGTCCACGACCGGAAAAAGGCGTATGTATGGCGCAAATTTTTCTTCCACGAAAATATGGAGGAGCTGCGGACTTCGGATGCCTACAGCATTTTGGATCATTTAAACCGGGAGGCGGAAACGGGAAATTGTACGCTTGCTCGGGAAAAGGGCGGAACACTGGCATTGCTCGGTTTTCTGGCGGATAATCTCGGCGCGACGTTTGCGTTTACTGCAGGAAATATTTATGCACTGTGGAAATTCTGGACACAGGAGGGGCTTCCGGTTTCGGAATATTCCGTGCTGGTATTGTCGATTGCAAACCTGAATGCGAAACTGGTTCGTCTTGGAACAGAGTATGCACGTTTTACGGAGAATCTGCTTTATGTAGAGGATTTTCTGAACTTTTTTGCCGAAGAAAAACCGGCACAAAAGGACGAAACGCAGGAAGAAATTCTGCAGTCTGTTGAGGCGAAACAGCTTTCGTTTACTTATCCGAACGGGACGGCTGGACTGCATGATATCAGCTTTTTAGCGAAAAAAGGGGAACGCGTTGTGCTGGTCGGGGAGAATGGCGCAGGAAAGTCCACCTTCCTGAAAGTGCTGCTGGGGCTTTATCCGGATTTTACCGGGAAGCTGTACAGAAATGGGGCAGTCAGCCGAACCGGAATCGGGAAAAATGTGTTTGCGCTGCTGCAGGATTACCGGCTGTATCCGGCGACCGTGGCAGAAAATGTTTTGCTGCGGGAATGCAGAAAAGAGGACGAACCGCTTGTCTGGGAGGCGCTGCGAAAGGTCGGTCTGGAAGAAAAAATCAAAAGCCTGCCGCAGGGCATTCATACTGCAGTGGAGCTGTTTGAAGAAGGGGAAAAAGCCATGTTTTCCGCCGGGGAAGGACAGCGGCTTGCTCTGTGCAGGGTGTTTGCAGACGATTTCGATGCGGTAATTTTGGATGAACCGACAGCATTTTTAGACCCATTGACGGAAGCGGATGTTTTGCAGGAAGTGCTGGAAGCGACAAAGGGAAAGCTGTTGATTTTCGTGACGCATCGGTTATCCTTTGCACGGCAGGCAGATCAGATTTTATATCTGAAAAACGGAATGATTGCAGAGCATGGAACGCACGAAGAGCTGATGGAAAAGGGCGGCGACTATTGCAGGATGTTTACGACGCAGCGACGGCAGTATTTTGCACAGGAGGGGGAAAACGATGCGGTTTAACGGGTTGAAAAGTCATCTGCGGCTGCAAAAGCTCCGCTTTCTGGATGCACCGGGACTGCTTTTACTGGAAATTGTGCTGACAGGTGGATATGACCTGGCGGATGTGCTGGCGAATGTCCTTGTTTTGAAATGGATGATCGGCGCGCTGATGGGGCGTGATCTGACACGGGCAGCGTGGGTGCTGGGAGGATTTCTGGTGTACCAGCTGTCAGTGAGCTTTTTGTGGCACTGGTATTTTGAACGGGTTTATCCGCAGTGGAAGGAACGTCTGGAATACAAATTAAACCGTAGGTTGTACCGGATTATGCTGGACGCCGACTGTAGGAAATATAACGACGAAGCGTATTTTCACGGATACCGCAGGGCGCTGCAGTTTACACAGACGAAAATGGAAGAAACGCTGGAATTTTACCGACAGCTGTTCGGCAGTTTTCTGGCTGGTGCGGTAGCGGTCGTCATTTATATCCGCATGGATCAGATGATCGTTGTTTTCGTTTTGCTGGCGTTTGCGGCAAGCCGTTTCTGTGTCAAAAGTCTGGTGGAAAAAACGAACGAAAAGCGGGATGAACAGAACAAAAAGGATGCATTGCATCAGAACTATTTACGGATTTTTCTGCGAAAGGAATATGCAGCAGAGGGGCGGATTCTGGGCTGCCTACCATTTTTCGTAAAACGGGATCAGGACAGCTTTTCGCAAAAGGCGGAGCAGACGAAACAGTGGAATCGACGTATTTTTCCAATTGCGTTCGGGCGGGAGATCGGGAGCGATTTTCTGTTTATCGACTGTTTGATGATCGCGTATCTGGGGTATTGTTTTTTCTGGAAAAAGACGATCGGACTGGACGATTTTGCGGCGCTTTTGAACGGGACGCACATCATCCTGTATGCGCTGTCCGTGCTGTTTGAGCAGATGGCGGGAAGAGCCGGGGAGTATGCCGGATACATCGACGGATTTTTTGATTTTTGCGAACAAAACGGAGAAGTGTCGAATGACAAAAACCAGGAATCCATGGCAGCGGACAGCAGGACGATTTCAGAGATTTCGATGGAGCATGTCGATTTCGGATACGGGGAGAAAAAGGTTCTGCAGGATATCTGTTTTCGGGTGAAAAAGGGCGAAAAGATCGCACTGGTCGGAGACAGCGGCGCTGGAAAAACGACGTTCATCAAGGTTTTGCTTGGACTTGGAAAAACGGACAGCGGAGCGGTTTTGGCGGATGGAGCAGCCGTTTCAACAAAGGCAGAATGGGAGGAATGTCGAAAGCATTTCACGGTGCTGTTTGCCGGAAATCTGCTGTATGCGGCGTCTTTGGCGGAGAATGTGGCGCTTTCCGAAAACGCAGATAAGAGCCGGGCGGCGGATGCGTTGTGCGAGAGCGGTTTGTACCGAAAAGGGACTTTTGTTCCGGTTGAAAAACAGGTGTTGCGGGAATTTTGCGAGGACGGTTTCCTGTTTTCAGAGGGACAGAAACAGAAGATTGCGCTGGCGCGCGCCTGCTATTATAACACGGAGTTTCTGATTGCGGATGAAGCGGCGGCTTCACTTGATCCGTTTGCAGAGGATGCGTTTAACAAAACGCTGCTGCAGGGGCATCCCGATCAGGGCGTGCTCGTGATTTCGAACCGGCTTTCCGTGACGGCGCTGACGGATCGAATCTACGTCATGGAGCATGGACGGATTACGGAGTGCGGCAGCCATCAGGAACTTTTGGCACGAAAGGGGCGCTACTGGCAGATGTGGGAGAAGCAGAGACGGGGATATGCGTGAAACGGGGTCAGACCCCCAATCAAAACGCAGCATATTGGATAGCAGTTGCTGTTGATTTTTTCCGAAATATCGTTTATATTAAATCTATTCAATTATGGCAGGGGGCGGCTTTTGCAGAGGGAGGGCTGCCCATGCCGTAGAATCTAAAATCTTTTTATTTTTCAAGGTCGGATCGACCAGAGATTTCTATCAGACAAAAACTGAATAAGGAACAGATGGAGATACCGGGAAGACCTTGCAGGAAGGAGTGCCAAAGCGGTCATATGAAGCCGATCACCTGTGGCGCACTGTGTGAATTGTCCAATAATGTGGTGAAAAAACTGGCGTCGAAGTATAGCAATGTAGAAAAGGAGGTTACGGAAGTTATGGGAGGAAAAGTGCTGAATTATCGGTCGAAAGAGATTTATCTGGAAGGTTGCGCATTTGGAAGAAAAGAAGGACAAAAGGAAAGTATTGTGCAATTGGTAACCAGAAAATATCAGCTTGGAGACAGTCCCGAAAAGATCGCCAAGGATCTCTTGATGAGTGAGGAAGAAGTAGAAGAAATCCTGGGAAAAACGACAGGAAGTCAGCAATAAACAGGCTTCCAATATTTAGAAGAGTGCGTATGCCGTTCTATCTCAAAGAAAATAAGAACAACCGCAGGCGCGCCGCAAATTCAGAAGCGCCTGTGGCTGTTTTTTTATTTCATAGGAAAATGCGTCCTATGAAATAAAAACGCGCTACGGGGATGCGCACTCGGCGCAGGGGTAGATGGTTGCCGAAGCAACCGCGCCTCGGCGCGAGAATGTGCCAAGGCACATACTTTTTTACATTTTATCCTTTCCTTCCCGTCTCGAACAGATAGATTTCACGGCTGACGCGGTTGGCGAGGTCGGCGCTTACTTTGGCGAACAGATCGAGCTGTCGTTTGCGAATCTCCATCGGCGCCTGGGCGAGCTCCCAGCCGATGGCGTCCGCGAGGCGGGCTTTTTCCGCATCCGGTAAAGAGCGGTAACGGGTGCGCGCCTGGGAATAGTCGTCGGTTTTCTCAAGGACGGAGCGCTGCACAGTCCCACCGGGATAGCGCATGCCCGGATAGCAGGGCATGGGGGCTTCCTGCGGATTGTTGCGGTCTAAGGAGTTTGGCTTGTAGTTGACGCAGCCGGGCGGATTTTTGTATGCCATATAGCCGTCCTGCTGGTCGTTGGCGACAGGAGAAACCGGGCGGTTGACCGGAAGCTGGGCGAAGTTTGCGCCGATGCGGTAACGCTGTGTGTCGGTGTAGGAAAATGTGCGTCCCTGCAGCATTTTATCGGCGGAAAATTCGATGCCGGGAACGATGTTTGCGGGACAGAACGCTGCCTGCTCGATGTCGGTAAAGAAGTTTTTGGGATTTTCATTTAAAACCATCATGCCGACCTTCTGGAACGGGAACTGATCCTCCGGCCAGATTTTGGTATCGTCGAGTGGATCGAAGGACAGCTGGTCAGCCATTTCGGGCTTCATGATCTGTACCTGAAATTCATATCGGATCGGGTTGCCCAAAGCGAGCCGCCTGTGCAGCGTGCGCACAGCGATGTCCGGATCCTGACCGGCAAGGCGTTTTCCTTCTTTTCGGTCGATGATGTCGAAGGGTTCCTGCGCGGTAAAACGGTATTTGACGTAAAAACGTTCCCCTTTTCCATTGACCCAGACAAAGGTATTGACACCAAAACCGTCCATTTTGGCAAAATCCTTAACGATGCCGCGGTCACTGTAGAGCCACATCAGTTGATGAAGGCTTTCCGGTGTGAGGGAGAAAAAGTCCCAGACATGCGCGTAGTTTTTGATATTTGTGCAGGGATCGGGCTTCTGGGAATGGATGAAATCGGGAAACTGCATGGCGTCGCGGATAAAAAAGACTGGAAGGCTTAAGCCGACGACGTCATAATTACCCTGAGAGGTGTAAAATTTAACAGCAAAGCCGCGCGGGTCGCGGTCAGTGTCAGGAGAGCCCTTGGAGCCGATGACGGTGGAGAAACGGATCAGAAAACGGGTGGATACGGACGGATCCTGTAAAAACGCAGCGCTCGTATAATCCCGCATGGAACGATAAGGGCGGAATGTGCCGAATGCGCCGCTTCCTTTGGCGTGCACAACGCGCTCCGGGATGCGTTCCCGGTCGAAATGTGCAAGTTTTTCAATAAAATCCACGTCCTGTAAGAGGACGGGACCGTTTTGCCCGAGGGTCTGGGAGCTGGCGGTGTCCGAAACGGGAGCGCCCTGAGAAAGAGTCAGCACAGTCTGGCTGCAGGAAGCAGCGAGAGTCTGTGCTGAGTTTGAATTGGTGTCAGCCGGATGTCCGTCAGACGGCGTCCGGCTGCTGCTTAAAGATTCCTTTGTCATAAAATTTCCTCAGAGTCCTTTTTACTATTTATGATATGGGACTTTGGGAAAAAAGTACCGCATTACTGCTCGCGGAACGTGATTGTGCCAGTCTTTTCGTCCATGCTTTCAACGATAGCGAGAGATTCCAGATGGATGCCTTTTTTGCGCAGCTCATCGCCGCCGGGTTGGAAGCCTTTTTCAATTACGATGCCCGCACCGACCAGGGTTGCACCGGAGGATTCTACCAGGGCAGCAAGACCCTCGAGAGCTCTTCCGTTTGCTAAGAAATCATCGATCAGCAGGACTCTGTCGTTGGGAGAAAGGAATTCTTTTGATACGATGATGTCATAGATTCTGCCGTGGGTGTAGGATTCCACCTGTGTGGTGAAAACGTCTCCGGCAATATTTTTGGTCTGATTTTTCTTCGCAAAAACGACAGGAACATCAAAATACTGCGCCGTGATGCAGGCAATGCCGATACCGGAGGCTTCGATGGTCAGGATCTTGTTGACGCCGGCATCCGAGAAACGGCGGTAAAACTCTTTGCCGATTTCTTCAAACAGGTGGATATCCATCTGATGATTCAGGAAGCGGTCTACTTTGAGGACATTTCCTTCTTTAATGATTCCGTCTTTGCGAATTCTTTCTTCCAAAAGCTGCATAGTTTTTTACTCCTTATTTAAATTTCTGATAATAGCCCATAATAAAAATGAACAGGACGATCAGCGGCAGAATATAGGAAACGTAAACGCGCGCCCAGGCGGGGAATTTTACGCCCTTGCCGGTGTCGGCTTCTGCCAGGAAGTTTTTCCAGCCCCAGCCGTATCTGCTGGTACAGAACAGCAGATAGACCATGCTGCCCAGGGGCAGGAGGTTGTTGGAAACAATGAAGTCCTCGAGATCCTGAATCGTGGAGCCGGCGCCCAGCGGCTGGAAACCGGACCAGATGTTGAAGCCGAATACGCAGGGCAGGGACAGGAGGATAATCGCAATTCCATTGATCAGGACGGTTTTTTTACGGGATGTGCCGAACAGATCCATGGAAAAGCTGATGATATTTTCAAATACGGCAATAATCGTGGACTGGGCGGCAAACGTCATGAAGACGAAGAACAAAACACCGAAAATCCGTCCGCCGACCATCTGGTTGAAGATGTTGGGCAGAGTGATGAACACCAGTCCGGGTCCCTGCCCGGGATCGACGCCGAATGCAAAGCAGGACGGGAAAATAATCAGTCCTGCGAGAAAGGCAACCAGTGTGTCCAGAAGGCAGATACTGATTGTTTCCCCTGTCAGGGTGCGGTCTTTACCGATGTAGCTGCCGAAAATCGCCATCGCACCGATGCCGAGGCTCAGAGTAAAGAATGCCTGTCCCATTGCGGCGAAAATCGTGTTGCCGACGCCGTTTTCTGTAAATCTGGTAAAATCGGGAATCAGATAAAAGCGCAGTCCCTCGGAAGCGCCGGGCAGTGTCACACTGCGGATACACAGAATGAGCAGGATGAGGAAAAGACAGCTCATCATTGCCTTGGTAATACGCTCCACACCTTTTTGCAGACCGAGACTGCAGATAAAAAAGCTCAGCAGAACCACAAGAACCATCCAGAATGTCATGTAACCGGGGCGGGCGAGCATGTCATTAAAAACTGCTGCAACGCCGTCAGAATCCAGACCTTTGAATTCGCCGGTCAGCGTCTTGAAGATATAGGCTGCCATCCAGCCGCCGACTGTGGTGTAAAACATCATCAGAAGATAGTTGCCTGCCATACAGGCATAGCCCTGCAGATGCCATTTTGTACCGGCAGGCTCAAGCACATGGAAAGAGCGCGCCGCGGATTTCTGGCTGGCGCGGCCCACCGCAAATTCCATGACCATGATCGGAAGACCGAGCAGGACAAGGAAAATAAGGTAAACAAGGACAAACGCGGCGCCGCCGTATTGTCCCGTAATATAAGGAAAACGCCAGACATTACCCAATCCTACCGCACAGCCGGCAGAAATCAGGATAAATCCAAGCCTGGAGGAAAAACGTTCTCTATTGTTCATTTGCAGCTCTCCCGGAATCTTAAAAAATACGATTGAACGGTATCGGACAATCTGTAGAAAAGCATAGCATAAAACGGCATTTTACGCAACGAACGGAGCGAGAAATTATAAAAACTAAATGAAATTTTCGGCGGCAGGATTGTAAAGAGGTGGAGAATATTGTACCCTTAAAGAGAAGAACTGTAGTTCGTTTTAGCAGGAGGGCTGCAGTCAGAAACTGGAGGAAATGAAAGAGCATGTTGGATTGGAAGCTGCTTGCCGGTGCAGCAGGCATTGTGGCGGCGGTTGTTTTTGTCATATGGCTGATTTTTTTCTGCGCACGCCGGATACGGGAGCATTTAAAGGGACGTGAGCTGGATGCAATGGAGGGACACGATTTCGAATATTTCTGTGCGGACCTTCTGGAAGACCATGGTTTTAAAAGTGTAGAAGTGACCCGCGGGAGCGGTGATTACGGTGTTGATGTCCTGGCGGAAAAGGAGGGCGTGACCTATGCGGTACAGTGTAAACGCTACGATGGGCCTGTTGGCGTCAAGGCGGTTCAGGAAGCCTATGCGGGGCGGGATTATTACGACCGGATGGTGGGCGCTGTGATGACGAACCAGTATTTTACGGAGCCTGCGGTCAAGGCGGCAAAGAAGCTGAAGATTCTCCTGTGGGACAGGGGATATCTGGAAAGCATGATGGAAGAAGAGGAATAAGAAAGTATGAGTTTTGTGGAATTTCATGACGTGAAAAAAACATATCACATGGGCGAGGTGGAGATCCCGGCACTGCAGGGCGTCAATTTCGAAATCGAAAAAGGCGAATTCTGCGTGATCGTCGGAGCCAGCGGCGCTGGCAAGACAACGATCCTGAATATTCTTGGCGGAATGGATACGCTGACGGAGGGAAAGGTCCTGCTGGATGGAAAAGAAATTTCCTCTTACGGAAAGAAGCAGCTGACAGACTACCGCAGATATGATATTGGCTTTGTGTTCCAGTTTTATAATCTGGTCGGAAACCTGACAGCGCTGGAAAATGTGGAGCTGGCATCCCAGATCTGCAGCGATCCGCTGGATGCAGGGCAGGTGCTTGCAGACGTGGGGCTTGCAGACCGAGCATCGAACTTCCCTGCGCAGCTTTCCGGCGGGGAACAGCAGCGTGTGGCGATCGCCCGTGCCCTTGCCAAAAATCCAAAGCTTTTGCTGTGCGATGAACCAACTGGCGCGCTGGATTACAATACAGGTAAGGCAGTGCTGAAGCTGCTGCAGGATACCTGCCGCAAAAAGGGCGTTACCGTCGTTGTCATCACACACAACCAGGCGATCACGGCGATGGCGGATCGGATTATCACCGTGAAGAATGGAACGGTCACAGATATGCGTAAAAACGAACATATTGTTCCGGTAGAGCAGATCGAGTGGTAAAGGATAGAAGGTGCGCTCTGCAAACATTCTATTGTCAGAAATAAGGGCTTGTGCCGCGGCGCGGCAGAAGGTGAGGAGACGTGAAAAGAAGAAAATCGGCGATGTGGAAAACAACATATCGGGAAATCCGGCAGAGCTTCGGCAGATATGCTGCAATTTTGGCGATTGTAGCGCTGGGTGTGGGATTTTTCGTCGGGCTGATGGTGGTGACACCTGCAATGGTGCGAAACGGCGGGCGGTATTTGAACAGCCATGACCTGTATGATCTGCGGCTGTTATCGACCCTCGGCTTTGAAAAGGATTCGGTGGACGCTTTTACAGGCAGAGAGGACATCAAAGCAGTGGAGGGCGCGGTTTCCTCGGATTTCCTGGCGGTGGATGAGGGCGGCAAAAGCCGGGTGCTTGTGGCGCAGACACTTTTGGAAGTACAGAATCAGGTCGAATTAAAAGCGGGACGGCTGCCGGAGGCGGCGGATGAAATCGTCGTGGATTCCAGTCTGTTTTCGAAAGACGATATCGGCAAAACGATTCAGGTTTCGGATGAAAATTCCGAAGAGACGGCAGACTTGTTTGCATATGACGTGTATACAATCGTCGGCGTAGCAGACGCTTCCTATTATATTAACTATCAGCGCGGCTCGACCACGCTTGGAACGGGGCGGGTTTCCGGCTTTGTATACATGCTTCCGGATGGATTTGATACGGATTATTATACGGAACTTTTTGTCCGGCTCGATCAGAATGACCGGATTTACAGTGACGCTTACAAGGCAAAAATCGAAGACCTCAAGACCTGGGCAGAGCCGATTGCAGAGCAGGAGGCGCAGAACCGCTACGACAGCCTGAAAGCGGACGCACAGCAGAAGGTAGACGATGCGCAGAAGGAGCTGCGGGATCAGACGGCGGATGCGCGTACCGATCTGGAAGAGGCGAAGCAGAAGCTGACAGACGGGCAGAAAGAGCTTGCAGACGGCAAAGAGCAGATCGTGGACGCAAAAAAGCAGCTGCAGCAGGCAAAACAGACGCTTGCGCAGAAGCAGACGGAGCTTAACAACGGACGCGCGCAGCTTGTGGATGGACGCAGCCAGCTGGAGGCCGGGCAGGCGCAGCTCGACAGCGCGCGGGCACAGTTGAATGCAGCGATTGCGGCTGCGCAGAGCGCGGGAAGCCAGGCGGGCGCAGAATCCGGCATGTCCGGCAGTGCCGCCGCCAGCCCTGCGCAGCTTTGGCAGCAGCTGGCCCAGCTCGATGCGCAGCAGGCAGCTCTGGATGCGCAGCGCAATCAGCTGGAAAGCAGCGAGGCAGAGCTTACAGCCGGAGAAAAGCAGCTTGCGGCTGCAAAGCGGGAGCTTTCCTCGCAGGAAGAACAGCTAAACGAGCAGGAACAGAAGTTGGCGGATGCAGAGAAGGAGCTTGCCGACGGTCAGAAAGAATATGAAGACGGCTTACAGACACTGGATGAAAAGACCGCAGATGCGAAGGAAGAGATTGCGGATGCGCAGAAGCAGATCGACGAGATCCAGGAGCCGGATGTCTATGTGCTGGGCAGGGATACCAATATCGGTTACGCCAGTTATGAAAATGATTCTATGATCGTCGCCGGAATTGCAAAGGTATTGCCGTTTTTCTTTTTCCTGGTAGCGGCGCTGGTGTGTATGACGACAATGAACCGGATGGTAGAGGAGCAGCGGACGCAGATCGGTGTACTCAAGGCACTGGGTTATTCGGAAGCCCGTATTATGGGGAAATATCTGTTTTATGCGGGAAGTGCGGCAGGGATCGGTTCTGTCATCGGTTTTCTGATCGGTTCGACGATTTTTCCGACCGTCATCTGGAATGCATATAAGATCATGTACCATATGGGGGATTATGAGCTGATGTTTGATCCGGGGCTGGCGGTTGCTTCGCTTGCAGTGGCACTTTTATGCTCGGTTGGCGTAACGTGGCTGACCTGTCGGTACGAGCTGATGAGCACGGCTGCAAATCTGATCCGTCCCAAGTCGCCAAAGAGCGGCAGAAGGGTATGGCTGGAGCACATCCCGTTGCTATGGAACCATATGAGCTTTCTGGCAAAGGTTTCCGTGCGGAATGTTTTCCGGTATAAGCAGAGATTTTTTATGATGGTAATCGGTATCGGCGGCTGCACAGCCCTTCTTGTAACCGGCTATGGTATAAAGGATACGATTGCGGACATTGCGGATATGCAGTATGAGGAAGTGCAGCTGTATGATATGAGTGCGACACTGAAAGAGGGGTATCCGGCCGCGGATGCGGAAGACTTTTCTGAACTTACCGAGGTGCTTTCTGAATCCTCTGAGGATTGGATGCCCTTCTGTGAGATTTCAATGGATCTGACGGGGCGCAGTGGTGTCAAGACCGCAAATGTCGTCATTCCGCAGGACACCGGGGCAGCGCAGGAGTATATCCGGCTGCGGACAGAAGAGGGTGAGGATATTCCATGGCCTGGTGAGGAAGAGGCTGTTATCAGTGCAAAGCTTGCGCGAAAATGCGGGATCCGCGTTGGGGATACCGTTACACTGCGGACAGAGGATGGCGAAAAGCTCAAAGTGAAGGTGACTGCTCTATCTCGAAATTATATTTATAATTACGTTTATATTTCACCGGAAACATGGGAACTCGATAACGGAAGTGATCCGGTTTACAAGAGCCTTTATATCCATGCATCGGAGGGCGCGCAGGAGAACCGGGAACTGTCGGAAAAGCTGCTGGCATGCGACGTCGTTTCTGCGGTTGCGGTCAATGCGGATATGCTCAGCCAGGTCAACAAAATGATGGGCAGTCTGGATGCAGTGGTGCTTCTGGTTATTCTTTGCGCCGGTGCGTTGGCATTTATCGTAATTTATAATCTGACGAACATCAACATCACCGAGCGAATCCGGGAGATTGCAACGATCAAGGTACTTGGTTTCCGACCAAAGGAGACAGCAGCCTATGTGTTCCGGGAAAATGTCGTGCTGACGGCGCTCGGAACAATTGTCGGGCTGGGAGCCGGAATTTGCCTGCACCGGTTTGTTATTGCAAATATTGATGTCGATATGGTTACATTTCAGCCGCGGGTGCTTCCCTTTAGCTTTGTAAAGAGTATCCTGCTGACCTTTGTATTTATGGTCATTGTAGATGTTGTGATGTATCTGAAGCTGGAACGGATCAATATGGCGGAATCGCTGAAAAGCGTGGAATAAAACAATAAAATGCATGCTCGGTGAGTGATCTATGGGCATGAACCAAACGGGCTGGCGCGTGGTCAGCCCGTTTTTGCTGCAGTCTGTTTCAGCCGTTTTGTAAGGTTTTCGAAATCAGACGGACCGGCTTCCAGGACAAAGCGATGGAAGCGCAGCAGGGAAAAGTTGTCGCTCCACTGAAGTTCGGCTCTTTTTTTGAGGGCATTCATTTCGAGATAACCAACGTAATACTTCAAATAGACCGCAGGGGCAGTGCGCAGATAATCGTAAACACGTTCCGACTGCTCTTCCGAAAGACCGAAGGATTCGAGGGAGCGCAGAAGCTCTGATTCTTCCGCGCCGTAATAGTGCAGAGAAAGGTCGAGTAAGCAAAACAGGTTGATTTGCAGATCGCGCTGCTGTGCCAGAAGCGTACAGAGCAGCGCAGCGGGATAGGAGCTGCCCAAGCTGCCTTCCGCTTCCGCAAGGACCTGTGCGGCATATTCATAGGAAATCCGTTCGGTATAGTACGCCCAGCCCTCCACATATCCGCCGTAGGAGAACAGCTTGCGAATTGGCAGCGTCTGCGTGTCGCAGACAAGGGAGGAATAGACGGTCTGGTAGAGATGCCCCGGATAACCCTCGTGGGCGAGTGTGGTGTAAAGCTCAATTCCGTCCGCGGTCGAGGAACGGTTGATGCGGATCGTATTCTGCATCAGAGCATCGATAGGCGGGATCATATAAAAGGCGGGACTGGAATATGCCTCGAGCCCGGCGTCCACATCCTGAATGTCGCATTGAACCGTCTGGGCGGTTAGATCGTCCAGAGCCGGAAAGTCCTGCTGCATCCGGTTTTGCAGATCTTCCAGAATGGCGGTTGGATCAGAAAGTGGAAATCCATCGTTAACCGGGGCAAGGTCAGGCGTACCGCCGGTCAGCTCCTGATAAGTGGTCAGCGTCTGCTTCATCTCTTTGTAGGTTTTCTGAAACTGTTTTTGAAGGAGCAAATAGAGCTGATCCATGGAAAGGGAGGAACCGGTGGATTCCTTGACGAGCCAGGCATAATATTGCCGCCCGTCGGGCTTCTGGGAAAGCCCTCCCCTCGTGCGTCCGGTGTCGGAAAGCTGTTCCAGCCCGTCTGCGAGGGACTGCCAGGCGGGCAGGACGGATTTTGACAAAAGCGACTGGTTTTGGGCTTCGTATTGTGACTGCTGCTTGGCGGTCAGAAGTCCTTTTTGTAAAAGAGATGCAAGTCTGGAAGAAAACGTCGTCTGTAAAAAGTGCGTGCCGGAGGAAAGCGCCTCCTTTGTGAGGATTTCGCGGCACTGCTGTGCACTTTTTTTAGCGTCCTCTTTTTCCATAAAAAGCCCGGCTGCACTTTTTTCGGATTCATAAGAAAGCAGACCCTGCACGTAATCGGGAACGGACTGCAGGAGGGAAAGATAGGTTTCCACGTCGTCAGCGGTATAAAACGGATATTCTGCAAATAATAAAAGCAGCTCGCTCTGCATGCCGGAGGTCGGAGAAAGGGGTTCCTCATAATAGGAAAAATCAGATTCTTCGAGGTCGAGAGCCAGCCTGTCGCAGAGCAGATCGTAGGTATAACGTTCCTCCTCATTTAATTTTTTCGAATCGAGAAAGGAGAGCACGGATAAAAATTTCTGCCGGGAGGCGGCAGAAGCCTCGGAAGCTTCCTTAGAATAAACCGGAAGCGCAGCGTCTTTTAGATGAATCCCTTGCAGATTCGGATACGCCATGACAAAGTGCAGGCTGAGGGCATCGTGTTCAAGGCTGGACTGCACATATGCACTTGTTATTTTATGGAAAAGAGCCCGGTCAAAGCAGTGGGAACACAGCAAAATTGCGGGCAGAAAAATACACAGAAAAAGCGTGCATAGAAACAGAGGAGTCCGTTTGCGGAAAATATTTTTCAAAAAGCGCCACCAGATTTTTTCATATTTATATGTGGTTTTGGGAAAAGATATGAGAAACCCCCTGTAAATGGGTTGACTGTCTATAGTAAAATGTGATACAAAGTAAAGTAAGTGGTTAATTTTTGGGCCGTTTTCGCGGCGGAATGAGAGGAATTATGGATAATTTGGAACTTGCCAAAGTGGCGAATGAAGTCCGCAAGGGCGTTTTGACTGCTGTACATGGCGCAAAATCCGGTCATCCGGGAGGATCGCTTTCTGCAGCAGATATCTTTACCTACCTGTATTTTGAAGAGATGAATATTGATCCGGCAGATCCGAAGAAGGAAGACCGGGATCGTTTTGTTCTTTCCAAGGGACATACGGCACCCGGTCTGTATTCTGCCCTGGCACATAGAGGCTTTTTCCCGGTAGAGGATCTGGAGACACTGCGTCATCTCGGTTCTTATTTGCAGGGACATCCCTGTCTGGATAAGATTCCGGGCGTAGATATGTCCACAGGCTCCCTTGGACAGGGTGTTTCTGCCGCTGTCGGCATGGCATTGGGCGGAAAAATGACAGACGAAAAGTTCCGCGTATATTCGCTTCTGGGCGATGGCGAGATTCAGGAAGGTCAGGTTTGGGAAGCTGCGATGTTTGCTGGCTTCCATAAGCTGGATAATCTCGTGCTTATTGTAGATAACAACGGTCTGCAGATCGATGGAAAGATCGAGGACGTATGCTCCCCGTATCCGATCGACGAGAAGTTCCGCGCTTTCAATTTCCATGTAATTGACGTTGCAGACGGCAACGATATGGAACAGCTGCGTCAGGCGTTTGCAGAAGCGCGCAGCACAAAGGGCATGCCGACTGCAATTATTGCCCATACGGTAAAGGGCAAGGGTGTTTCCTTTATGGAAGATCAGGCTGGCTGGCATGGTAAGGCGCCCAACGATGAAGAGTATCAGATCGCAATGGCGGATCTGGAAAGGATCGGTGAAGCATTATGTCAGAAGTAAAGAAGATTGCGACCAGAGAAGCCTTCGGGGAAACTCTGGTAGAGTTGGGAAAGAAACATCCTGAGCTGGTAGTGCTGGACGCAGATTTGGCCGCAGCGACAAAGACCGCTGTATTTAAAAAGAGCTTTCCTGACCGTCATTTTGACTGCGGTATCGCAGAGGCAAATATGATGGGCGTGGCAGCAGGACTTTCCCTCGTTGGGAAAATTCCGGTGGCGAGCTCCTTTGCCATGTTTGCAACAGGCCGTGCTTACGAACAGATCCGTAACTCTATCGGCTATCCTCATTTGAACGTAAAAATCGGCGCAAGCCATGCCGGCATCACCGTCGGCGAGGATGGTGCGAGCCATCAGTGTAACGAAGATATCGCTCTGATGCGCTCCATTCCGGGTATGGTTGTCATGAACCCCTCTGATGCGGTTGAGGCGGCAGAGTGTGTCCGTGCTGCAATCGAATATGTTGGCCCTGTATATATGCGTTTCGGACGTTCTGCAGTGCCGGTAATCAATGACCGTCCCGGTTATCATTTCGAGATGGGAAAAGGTATCGTGCTGCGTGAGGGTACGGATGTGACGATCGTTGCAACCGGTATTTTGGTAAGCTCCGCGCTGGAAGCGGCTGAAAAGCTGGCAGCAGAGGGCATCAGCGCAGAGGTTATCAATATTCACACGATCAAGCCTCTGGACAAAGAGCTGATCATCAACAGCGCAAAGAAGACCGGAAAAGTCGTGACGGCGGAAGAGCATTCCGTGATCGGCGGCCTTGGTTCTGCCGTTTGCGAGGCATTGTCTGAAGAGTGCCCGACAAAGGTATGCAGAATCGGCATTCAGGATGTATTCGGCGAGTCCGGTTCTGCGGGCGAGCTTCTTGTAAAATATGGTCTTGACGGGAACGGTGTATACAATACCGTAAAGAATTTTGTGACCCGTTAAGTGGAGGAAAGTATGGAAAAAATTCTGGCTCCGTCAATTCTGGCAGCCGATATTATGCGGCTTGGGGAGCAGATTGAAGCGGTAAAAAATGCTGGCGCGAAATATCTTCATATCGATGTGATGGACGGTATGTTCGTTCCGGCGCTGTCCTATGGCATGTGTGTTGTGGAGTCGATCCGCAAGTCCTGCGATATGGTTCTGGACGTGCACCTGATGATCGTAGAACCGGGACGGCATGTGGAAGCGTTTGCAAAAGCAGGCGCAGATATTATTACGATCCATCTGGAAGCCTGTGCAGACGCGCATGAGGTCATCCGACAGATTCACAGCTGCGGCTGTAAGGCTGGTGTCAGCATCAAGCCCGGTACGCCGATAGAGGTGCTGGAGGAATATCTGGATGAGGTCGAGCTGATTCTGATTATGAGTGTTGAGCCTGGCTTTGGCGGTCAGAAATATATTCCGGAGTCAACGGAACGCATCCGCCAGACCGCAGAGCTGATCCGGAAAAGCGGTCGTGAGATCGAGCTGGAGGTAGACGGCGGCGTTGGTGCAGGAAATGTCGAGCTGGTGCTGGAGGCCGGCGCGAATGTGATTGTGGCAGGCTCCGCTGTTTTTAAGGATCCGGCAAAAAATGCAGCAGAAATGATGTCGATCCTCAAAAAGTGGGATTGAATCCGTTACACAGAAGCGCTCCGCAGGAAAACCTGTGGGGCGTTTTTTAGGGCTTAAAGGACACCATACGGCGGTCATCCGATCGTGCAGCGTGCACTTGACACAAACTCGGTATGCGCAAAAAGCGTGCGCGGAAATCAGAGGAAACATGGAATTTTCAGAACAATTAAAAATATATGCGGAAACACACTTTGAAAATAGAAAAAAATATTTTGCGCCGATTATATCCGAAATCGAGGCAGGCTTGTCTTTGTGCAGCGAGGAAGAGGCCCTGCTGATAAAATTTTTTTACGGGACGATGCCGCTGCGGGATGCCGGGGAATATCCGTTTGAAATATTTCTGAGTTATGTGCGCCATGCCCTCTGGCTGCGGAAAACGATAGACTGGTGCAAGAAGCTGCCGGAGGATCTGTTTGTCCACGACGTACTGTATTATCGGATCAACTCGGAGGACATCAGCGATTGCCGCAGTTTTTTTTACGAGCAGTTAAAAGACCGAATTGTAGGACTGGACGAATATCAGGCAGCGGTGGAGATCAACTACTGGTGCGCAGAGCATGCAACGTATGAAATGGCGGATGACCGAACGGCGGGGCCGATGACGATGTACCGGAGCGGAAAAGGACGCTGCGGAGAAGAATCCACCTTTACGGTGACGGCATTGCGCAGTGTCGGGCTTGCAGCACGTCAGGTATACACGCCGCGTTGGGCGCACTGCGACGATAACCATGCCTGGGTCGAGGTTTGGGTAAATGGAGAATGGCACTTTCTGGGGGCCTGCGAGCCGGAAGAAAAACTGGATCGCGGCTGGTTTACAGGACCTGCCGGACAGGCGCTTTTGATTCACAGCCGCACATTCGGCGATTATGCGGCGGGAAAGCGGGAAGAGGTAATCGGCAGGGATGGCGCGGTTGTCTGCCACAATGTCACCGCTTCCTATACAAAGACACGCAAGCTCCGGATTCAGGTGCGAAAACAGGACAACACCCCGGCAGCGCACGCACAAATTTCGGTGGAAATTCTGAACATGGCGGAATATTTTCCGGCAGCAGTGCTGGAAACCGACGAACAGGGCGAGACTTCGATCAGGCTTGGGCTGGGCGACATCCGGCTGCAGGCGCGGTCAGAGGGAAAGTTTGTGGAGCGTTATTGTAATCTGGCAGAGGACGGCGTCGGAGCGGCAGATGTAGATTGCGCTGTTACGCTTGTGCTGAAGGATTCGGAAGCGGGAATGAAAGATGCGCTTTCTGGCGTTTCTGCCTGCGAATGGCATTTGGAGAAGCTCTGCGCTCCGAAAGAAGTCGTTGTCCGGGAAAGTGTATTGAGTGAGGAAGAAGTGTCGCGCGGCACGCGGAGACTGGCAGATGCAGTGAAGCTGCGGGAAGAACGCTTCGATCAGCTGACCCGGCACGCGATTGCAGTGCATCCGGAGGAGGAAGAGAGGATGCGCGTTGCGGGAGAGAATGCAGAGGAGCTGACAGCTTTTCTGGAAAAGGATGATAACCCGGATCGCAAAAAGCTGCTGGACAGTCTGACGAAAAAAGATAATAAAGATCTGCGGGCAGAAGTGCTGGAAGACCACTTGTCAGCAAAGCGCGGCAGCTGGCCGGAAGATATACATGTACAGGATCTGCTGTGTCCCAGAATCTGGCTGGAAGAAATCGGCGCTTACAGAAGTTACATTTGCAGTGTGCTGACTGCTCAGGAGCAGGAAGCGTTTGCCTCCAATCCGGGGCTGATATGGAATTATGTAAACCAAAATATTACCGATATCCCGGAAGAAGAATATAATACCCTTTGTGCGTCGCCGATCGGCTGTCTGAAGCTGAAAATGGGCAGTGCAGTTTCCCGGACGATTTTGTTTATTGCGATTTGCAGAAGCCTGAATATCCCGGCGAGACTGGATAAAAGCCTGATGGTTCCGGAATACTGGGCGGACGGCGCATTCCATGTACCGGTCAGCAGGGCGCAGGCCTCGAAAGGAACGCTTCTGCTGCGAAATATTCCGGGAAAAGAATGGATTTATGCGCAGCACTGGACGCTGGGGCGTCTGGAAAAGGATCATTTCGTGACGATGAATCATGCCGGACTGGTATTTGAAAAGGAAACGTTAGAGCTTTTACTTCCGGTGGGAATTTATCGCTTGATTGCAGTAAAACGGCTATTGAACGGGGATCAGGAGGCAGCAGAGCTTTTGTTTGCGATCGAAAAGGAGAAACAGACCGAGCTTTATATGCCGGATTTTGAAAAAACGGATGGTGTGATGCCGTGGGAAAAAAACAGTGTACCGGATGAAAGCCAGAGCTGCCGGAAGCTGCAAAACAAAAACAACAGTCTCCGGGAGGAAATACAAAGCTGCCTGCTTCGGGACATCCTCTTACAGAGAGCAGATGGAACGCGTTGCAGTCTGGAAAAGCTGGTAAGCGGAAAACGCAGTATTCTGGCATTTCTGGAAATTGGGGCAGAGCCGACAGAGCATGTGCTGAATGAGGTTCTGGCACTGGAAAAGAGCGCAAAAGGAAATTCCAAAGGAATTGGCTGTCAGCTGCTTTTTGTTCTGCGGCAGGAAAAAGACCTGCAGCATAAAACGCTGCAGGAAGTGCTGGCGCTGGATGCGGGATCTGAGATAGAAATTTTATACGATATATCTGGCGGCGCTTCGGATGCCAATGCCGCACCGCGCACCGCGACTGGTGACACAGCGTCCGGTACCCTCTGTGGCTGGAAGGAAACTGCGAAGAGAATGAGGCTTGCCGAAAAGCTCCCGGTTCTGGCAGCTGTCAGACCGGATGGCACTGGCATTTACGGAAGCTGCGGATACCACGTCGGAAGTGTGGAGCTGATGGTGCGGATTCTGAAGGAAGCAGTCCGGACAGAAGCAGATTGATAAAAAACAATAGAATGCACGCTCTGCGAGCATTCTATTGTCATGAATCAGGGGCAGCGTCCGGGAAAATCCCCAGGCGCTGCCCCCTTTTGGAAATGGAATTACATCATGCCTTCTTTGAGAATATTATGGTCGCGCAGAAGCTTTTCGATTACTGTACCGGAAATTGCTTTTAACAGAGGCTTCTTGAGCTTATTGAGCGGTCCGGGAAGTTCGATCTCCAGCGGAGACACGCCATCCATCAGCTTTACGGAGCTGTCGAGAAGTTCACGGATATCATAAACGCTGCCCCATACCTCCGGAACGCCACGGTCTACGCCAAGCAGTCCGTAAACGGCTTCCATAGCAGTACGAACAGAATATTCTGTCGTGAAGATGGTGTCTCTGGGGGTTTCCGCAAACTGACCCAGGAATGCGAAGTTTACGCAGCCGTCCGGGATAACATCAGGGCGGTCACCCTTTGCTCTGGGCATGAAGAATGCGGTAATATAAGGCATCATGGTAGGAACGCAGACTGCACTGTGCTCTGCCAGCTCCGGAATTTCGTCTACCGGAACGCCGAGATGATACAGCCATTCTTCTGTAATTTCCTTACCGGTGCATTCTTTCATGGGCTTCTTGATATAATCGCCGGGAACGTCGGTGAACAGGCTGTATACCCATACACAAACCTGCTTCTTATCCTGTTCTTTGAACTGACCCTGACGGTTGATGGTCCAGCTTAACAGCCAGCTGGAATCCTGACAGCTTACGATACCGCCGGTAACGACTTTGCCGCTTCTGGGATCTCTCTGGCAGATTTTCTCAATATAAGGAATGATTTTATCATCCAGAGTGGTAACAGTTGCAGATTCCCAGTTGGTCTTTTCAATATCGGAGCAGAACTTCTCGGGATGACCAAAGGAAGGATCCTGACGGGCGATATTTTTCCACAGATCCCATACGCCGCTGCTGCGAACTTCTGCATCGCCCACCGGAGCGTGATTCTGATCTCCGTAGATCGTTCCCTCTGTGCAGCTGCCGTTTGTTACGAATACCAGATCGTTTTCGGTTAAGGCAATCTTCTGCTCTTTCCCCTTTACCTTGCATTCGATGGTCTTTGCAACCTTTTTGCCGTCATGGAAATCAAAGATAACGTTGGTAACCTCGGTATTGAACTGGAACTGTACGCCTGCGTCCTCCAGGTATTTCTTCATCGGAAGGATCAGGGATTCATACTGATTGTATTTGGTGAATTTCAGTGCGCTGAAATCCGGAAGTCCGCCGATATGGTGGATGAAACGCTGGAAGTACAGCTTCATTTCCAGTGCGCTGTGCCAGTTCTCGAAAGCAAACATGGTGCGCCAGTATAACCAGAAGGTGGAGTTGAATACCTCGTCATCGAATACGTCTTCGATGGTCTTGTCGTACAGGTCTTCATCTTTTGTCAGGAACAGCTTCATGATTTCCATGCAGCCCTTCTGGCTTAAATTGAACTTGCCGTCCGTGTGTGCGTCTTCACCGCGGTTTACGGTTGCACGGCACAGGGAGTAGTTGGGATCGTGCTTATTTAACCAGTAATACTCGTCCAGTACGGATGCACCGGGCTTTTCCAGGGAAGGAATGCTGTGGAACAGATCCCACAGGCACTCGAAATGATTTTCCATCTCACGTCCACCGCGCATTACATAGCCTCTGGAGGGATCAAAGATACCGTCACATGCGCCGCCTGCAACGTCCATTGCTTCCAGAATGTGGATGTGGGAGCCGGGCATCTGACCGTCTCTTACAAGGAAGCACGCTGCTGCGAGAGAAGCCAGTCCGCTGCCCACCAGATATGCATTTTTGTTGTCAACGCCTTCCGGTTTTTCGGGACGGGCGAATGCTTCGTAGTTACCGTTGGTGTAGTAAATGCCCTTGCTGTTTTTCTCATATTTGCCCCGCTCTGTGTTGCGGTAGCTCGGGTCAGGAGCAGGCATTTTGATGGTTTTTTCTGCGGTCTTTGCGACTGCTTCTTTAATCTCACCGGACAAGGTCTGACCTTCCGCTGCAAGATGGTCTGTATGTTTTTTTGCTGCAAATGCCGCTGCGCCGACGCCTGCTGCGAGGACGGCTGCCTTTGAAAGACCGGAATGTTTCTTTGCCATGATAAAATCCTCCATTTTCGATTTTCAATACCAATTTGTCAGTAAAAGGATGCCCGAATTTTCGGGAAACAATGAGAAATTTTTTCCTCTGTTTGTTTTATAGCTGTATCATATCGCAGGAAATGAGGTTCCTCAATTCACAGAATTGAAAGAGTGTAGCAAAATTTCCCAGTTTTTGAAATGTGTCTAAGATATAGGAGAAAACAGACGGACGGGTTGGCTTTCTATCCCGGACATGGAGCTTCACATAAGATTGACACGGCGATAGATTCCGTTAAAATAGAAAGAAAGAGACAAAAAACGGGGCAGTAGAGTATGGAATATTTGGATATCGTAGATGAAAATGGAGTACCGACCGGGAAAATAGCAGAACGGACAGCTGCACATAAACAGGGACTGCGGCACCGTACCTCTCATGTCTGGATCCTGCGGGAACGGGCAGGAAAAGTCGAGGTACTGCTGCAGAAAAGAAGTCAGAATAAAGATTCCTTTCCGGGCTGTTACGATATTTCCAGCGCCGGACATATCCCTGCAGGGGTAGATTTCATTCCGTCTGCGCTGCGGGAGTTAAAGGAAGAACTGGGCTGCAGTGTTTCGGAAAATGAGTTGATTTATTGCGGACAGCGCAGATTTTCCTATGACGGCGTTTTTCATGGAAAGGAATTTCATGACAGGCAGGTCAGCAACGTTTATGCGCTATGGCTGGATCGAAGGCCGGAGGATTTTGTCCTGCAGAAAGAAGAACTGGAGGAAGTGCGCTGGTTTGAATTTGAAAGCTGTCTGAGACTGGTTGAGAAGAACGAAATTCCGCATTGCATTTATTTGGAAGAGCTGCAGATGCTGCTTCCAGAGGTGCGGAAGCGGGAAAGGCTCTGTATTCTGGTCACGCCGCCAGTGACGGAGGAAGAAAAGCAACAGCTTTTGCAGGCTGCGCCGGGACAGAAGTTTTTCTTTACGGAAAAGCCGGAGGTGACAGAAGAACAGCTGCGGCGCGCGGACATTATCCTTGGCAATTTGCAGAGTCCTTTGCAGTTAAAAAAGTGTGAAAACCTCAAATGGATTCAGTTGAATAATGCCGGGACGGAAGGCTATTGTGAACCGGGGCTTCTGCCGGAGGGTGCACAGCTTGCGAATGCGACGGGTGCTTATGGAATGGCGATTTCGGAGCATATGATCGGTTGTCTGTTTGCCTTGCGGAAAAAATTGCTGCTGTATTGGGACAACCAGAAAGTACATTGCTGGCATTCGGAAGGGCATGTAAAAGTAATCGAAAGATCGAATGTACTGGTGATCGGCTGCGGTGATATCGGAATGACGTTCGGCAGAAAGATGAATGCACTTGGCTGTCGGGTGAGCGGAATCCGCAGAAGAGTTCCTAAAAAGAGCGACTGCCCGGAATGGATGGAGGGTATGTACGGCATGGACAGTCTGGAAGAACTGCTTCCAAAGGCGGATATCGTGGCGATGAGCCTGCCGGGCAATGCATCGACGTATCATGTGCTGAGCCGGGAGCGGATTGCGTTGTTGTCGGACAATGCGGTTGTTTTAAACGTCGGACGCGGAACGGCGATCGATACGGATGCCCTTGCGGATGCGCTGTATGCGGGAAAAATCGCGGGGGCCGCGCTGGACGTCACAGATCCGGAGCCGCTTCCGGCAGACCATCGGCTCTGGAATGCGCCGAATCTTTTGATTACGCCGCATGTTTCCGGAGGTTTTTCCCTTCCGGAGACGCTGGAAAAGATCGTCGGACTGTTTGCAGACAATCTGGAACGGTATTTTGCAGGGCAGCCGATTGAAAATCTTGTGAATCTGCAGACGGGGTATCGGGAGTAAAGTGCCTGTAAAGCAACTGTGGATTGCTGGCAGTTATGTACCGCAGGCGTGTAGAGTCCCAGTGAATTGTGCGGGATTTTAGCGCAAAGCGCCTGCAAAATGGAGATCAGTATGGAAAAAGCATATAAACTGGAATTTGGGGGACAGCCCGGCGGAGAGCTTTTCATGACTTGCTGCGGGTGCTCCCGGACAGAACCCCTGCACTGCTTCGGACCGGCGATGAAGCCGCATTATCTGATTCATTATGTATTAAACGGCAGGGGGATTTTCAAAATGGAGGGCGAGGAATATCCGCTGGAAGCAGGCTGCGGATTTTTGATTGAGCCGGGGCAGATGAGCTTTTATCAGGCGGATGAAAAAGATCCGTGGATGTACATCTGGGTCGGCTTTGCGGGCGAGCGCGCGGAAGAATATGTCAAAAGCATGGGGATTTCCCCGCGGCACCCGGTGTTTCATTCGGAGCAGTCGGACGAGCTTTACAGTATTGTCCGGGACATGATGGATCATAATACGGTCGGTGTTGCAAACGAGCTGCGTCGAAACGGTCTGTTGCATATTTTTCTGTCGGTTGTGGCGCAGAGTATGCCGGAGGAAAGGCGGGAGGAAACGGATCGGGCGAACCAGTATGTCCGCCGGGCAGTGGAATTTATTCAGCGTAACTACTGCAACCCGATCCGGGTGACGGACGTGGCGGATTATGTCTGTGTCAACCGCAGTTATCTATATACTCTGTTTCAGAAATCTCTCGGTATGTCCCCGCAGCAGTTTTTGGCAGCGTACCGGCTGACAAAGGCTGCGGAAATGCTGATGGTGCCGCATCTGCCGGTGGAAAGCATCGCATTGTCTTGCGGATATCAGGATCCGCTTGTGTTCAGCAAGGCGTTTCGGCAGATGAAGGGGGTTTCCCCGACGATGTATCGGAAGCAGATTCAGCAGGACGAAAACCGCGTCAACCGGGAGCACTTAAAACAGGTAGAGGAGTTTATCTCCAGAGTCGGCAGGCTCGAGCTGGGCGGGGAGCCGTGACGGAAGCGCTGCGCGGGTGTGTCGGGCATGATAAAACGTAGGATGTTGCGGACACGCAGACAGATCGCGCAGCACCGTGACACGCGGCACGGCATACCTCGTTGACTTTACTTCCGAATTCCGGCGAGAACCTCGTTAGGAATAACAAATTCCGGGCAGCCCATGGACATCGGTGCAACATCGCCTTCGTTGAAGCAAACCACAACCTCGTTGTTCTGATTCAAGTAGAAGGAAGTGTTGTCTGTGATGGAGGTAAAATCCCATTCCGGCATATCGGAATCGAGCCAGTAGATTTTATTTTCATCTGCCGCCATCTGTTCTTTCATCTGCTGTTTGATATTGTCGCTGATAGTGGTTAAATAATCGCTGCCCTCCTGGAAAAGATCTGCAAGCTGCAGGCGTTTTCCGGTGGAAAGGTCAATGGTGTAGTAGTAGTTCCATTCCGCACCGCTTCCGGCAGACTGGAAACAGATCAGTTTCAGGGTGAAATACTGATCAGTGGTCGCCAGAATTTCGGATTTGACGGTCATATTCTGGTAGCCTTCTTCGTTTTTCTTGCTTTCTTCGAATTCTGCGATCAGGCGGTCTGTGATGGTCTGAATCTCTGTATTGATTTCCTCTGCTGTTTTCTTCGTCTGTTCGGAAACGGCGGAGGATTTTTGTGTATCCGCGTCAGTGTCCGGTGCGACAGTTACCTCCGGAACCTGAATGTCTGCGCTGTTTCGGTCATCTTCGTAGTGATAGTCCCGGAAGGTAACGACTTCAACAAGCCTGGAGAGCACAGGAACCTGGCTCATTGCGTAGGCAACGGAAGCGGAGGTGTTCGGTAAGATGACCAGAGCGGCAGCGGCTGCAGCAGCGGCGATCCCGCAGCGGCGTGTGATGGAGCGTCTGTGGGAGACAGAGCTGTGGGCAGTATTGGAACCCTGCCGGCTGTTCTCCTGCTTTGCCTGAGAGATCTTTTGTTTCATCTGTAAAAGCTGTTCTTCGGACATGTGGATGTCCTGATATTCTTTTTTCAATTCCTGTAACTGTTTTTCACGGTTTTCCATAATAAAAATCCTTTCTGAGAGTGATGGCGGGGCTGAGCCACCGCTTGAATGGTGTTGAACTTGCTGCACGCTGATGGGTCTCGAATGTGGTCGGCAGCTGTGTCGGGCGGTCAGTCCAGCGACAACCGGAGTTTTTTGAGACTGCGATATAGTCTGCTTTTGATGGTATTTGTGTTTTCTTCCATGATGGCTGCAATGTCTTCCAGCTTCATATCTTCAAAATATTTCAGCTCTACGATCATGCGGTCGCGGGGCGGCAGCAGCTCCAGCGCATGTTTCAGATCGAAATTCTCGTAAGCGTCTTCGTAGTGTGGCTCGTCGTTTCCTTCTTCCAACGGCTCCGTTTTTTTCTGCTTACAGAAAGAAAAAATCTCATTGAGTATGATTCGATACAGCCAGGTGGCTGCATAACGGACCTCTTTTAAGTCAGAGCTGCTTCGGATAGCTTTATATGCGCCGTTCTGGACGATATCTCCTGCGTCTGCTTCGTTGTGGACGTAGCTGTAAGCGAGCCGGTAATATTGATCGTAATTTTGCAAAAGCAGATCTTCTACCGCTTTTTCTTTTGTTTTTCCGGATAATGATATCACGAAGAAATTCGCCTCCTTCTTTTGTTGTTCTGAGGATTAGACGTTGTAGGCGGGAAAAAAGTTTCAGGGAGTTTTAAATTTACTCTACCATACCATTATTTTTAACAAATTTGGTTGAAAAATTTCCGAAAATAGAACCAAAGGTTCTTTAGTAGAACTAAGGGCTCGTGGAGCGGAACAGATAGGAAACCTATACTTTACCCATACTATCAGTACGAGACTATAACGATAAGGGGAAGGGAAAAAGTATATGCTTGGGGAGCAGATTAAACGGTGCAGGGAGAAGCGTGGATTTACACAGGAGCAGCTTGCGGAAAAAATCGGAGTCAGCATAGAGACGATTTCCAGTATTGAACGGGGCATCAAAATGCCCAGACTGCAGAATTTTGTGGCGATCGCAAATCAGCTTGGCGTTTCAGCAGATGAACTTCTGCAGGACGAACTGGATTTTGGATTTATCGCGGAAGCGAACGCTCTTTCCAAAAAGCTGGAGGAGTTGTCGAGGGCAGATCGGAAGCGGATTTTAGAGACCATGAACTTTCTGATTGTACAGGCTGGCGGAAAATCGGAATAAGAGTTTCGTTTTTCAGTGGATAAGAAAAATTGCATCGGACTGGAGAAACGACAGAAGCAGGCAGGAGCTGACGGGTATCTGAATCGGACGGAATAGGATAGGAAGCGTCGGCTCCGCTTGACCCTGAGAAAAGGAGAGGTGATGTGCTTTTATAATTATCAATAATGATAGTGTATTATATGGTAGTAATAAGGATTGATAAAGCAAAGGTTCTGTGGTAGGATAAAAGCAAAGAAAGGCTTTAGGCTATCCGCAGAATCGGAAAGGATAGCATATGAGTGAAACGGAAGATAAAAAAAGAGAAAAACGGCATCAGGAAGATCTTGAGCGTCTGCGTAGTTTCCGACCGATTGACGATACATTCATGCGGGGACTTTTTAAAGATAATCTCCCACTGGCAGAACTGGTTCTTCGGATTATTACCGGGAAAAAGGATCTGACACTGTTAAAGTGTGAAACACAGGCGGATTTAAAGCGGGTGACCGGAGCAAGGTCGATTTGCCTGGATGCGTATGCAGAGGACAGTACAGGGAAAAAATACGATATGGAGGTTCAACGGTCGGATAATGGAGCCGATCCGCATCGTGCGAGATACCATTCCAGTGTGATGGACGTGGAAAATCTCGATGAAAAGCAGGATTACAGAGACTTGCCGGATACTTATGTGATCTTTATCACGGAAAAAGATTATTATAAGGCAGGGAAGCCAATGTATGTGATTCAGAATATGAACCTTACGCTGAACCAGCCGTTTGAGGATGGAACACATATTTTATATGTAAATGGCGAATACCGCGGCGATTCGGATTTGGGCAAGCTGATGCACGATTTTAATTGTACGGATGCGGAAGATATGTATTTTGACCTATTGGCGGAAAAGACGCGGTATCTAAAAGAGAATCCGAAAGGAGTGAATGAAATGTGCAAGGTTATGGAAGATTTGAGAAATGAGAGCTACGCGGAAGGACGCGAAGAAGGACGCGAAGAACAGGCAAAAATAACTGCTTTCAGAATGGGCAAAAAAGGGCGTTCACCGGAAGAAATCGCGGAGCTGATTGATTTTGACGTGGAAACAGTGAAAAAATGGCTGCAAACTACAGAAGAGTAAAAGAATAAAGGAATGCAGTCAAAATCGCAGAGCAGCAGCGGATTGGAAATTAAGTATAGTTAATTTTGAAGCTGGGAAAAATTTAGGTATTTGTGGAGAATTCAAAAGTTCTATTGCATAAAAATTTTCATTATGGCATAATATATTATAGAATTGCGGCGGACGTCTGCGGACTATGCCTAAGGGAGTTGGATGCGTCCAGCTTCCTTTTTTACTTTTTAGCAAATTTACATCTTTTTCGTCCATGTTATATTAGTACATAGGTGGACGGAAAATGATGATTTTCGTGATACGAATCTGCAACATTTCAGCAGATCTATAAGAACGTCGGTGCATCTCAGGATGATGCAGAGAAATTTAATCCCAACTTTGGGCAATAGTTTACGGATTTGACGGGAAATAGTGCGCAATATTGCGCCTGTGCGCAGAAAAGGCGCCCGAAATGGAAATTTGGTAAAATTTACAAATTCTGGTATTATTGACAAATAAATTCTATGCTTTTATAATGAAACTACCCTTTAGCAGAAAGCATTTCAATTTTCAAATCAGCATTTTTTTCATTTTTAAAAGGCAGTGATCTGCCTTTTTCAAGGGCGATTCAAGCTGCTATACCTGTTGCTGTGCGCAACAGGAAGCAGCTAAATTGCAGATCCCTATATCAAAGGACAACAATTGAATAAAAAATTTATATTCTGTGAGGAAAAGCCATGAAGAAAGAGATCAGTCTGGCGGAAGCTGCGCAGGAGCTGCAATTGTCCAAGACAACCATATCCCGTGCACTTTCCGGAAAAGGAAGGATCGGGAAAGAGACACAGGATCGTATTGCGCGTTTCCTTGAGGAACAAAACGCAGTGGTAAAAACCAGAAGTGGCATGGAGAAGAGCAAAAATATTGCAATCCTTTTTCCTTCCCATGCAATCGTTGCAGAAACCCCTTTCTTCCAGAACTGTCTGGACGGTGTTTATGCCTATTGCAGTCAGAAAGGGTATGATCTTTTCTATGTATCGGAAAAGAATGACGATCTTTCAAAATTAAAACAACTGTTGGATAGGAAGAAGGTAGACGGTTTTATTCTGACCCACTATCAACTGGGGAATAACCTGATTCAATACCTGCAGATGAAGAAGGTACCGTTTGTCCTTATCGGCTCCATTGACGATGATTCAGTGATCCAGGTGGACAGTGATCATAAAGCGGCAGGAATTGAACTGGCATCCATGTTATTGAGAAACGGGGAGAAGAACATAGCGCTGCTTTCGGCTGACAGCAATAATATGGTCAATCGGTACAGATGTGAAGGATTTTTGGGTGTGATCTGTCAAAAAGGAAGCAGTAATAACCAGGAACTGTTTTTTCAGAATGTGGATGGGCCTATGGAACTGGACCGGGCTGTTTTAAAAATCGTGGACAATAAGGCGGATTGTGCAGTGTGTACGGATGACGCCCTGTGCAAAAAGCTTGTTCGCAAGCTTCAGGAATATGGATGCCGGATACCAGAGGAGATCAGGGTCGCGTCCATGCACGACAGTATCCATATGGAAATGAACAATCCTCCAATTACGGCCATCCGGGTGGATGGTCATCAATTGGGATCAATAGCAGCAAAGGTTCTGATCGGAATGCTGGAAGGGAAAAAGATGCCGATTAAGAGTTGTGCTAATTACGAAATCCGCCTGAGACAATCGACAAAAAGAAAGAAGGAGAAACTGATATGAAACAAAAAAATAA
>ERZ773133.554-NODE-554-length-51672-cov-6.279753_pt1 | contig 51672 bp, 31 predicted proteins | sample MGYA00580861_ERZ773133 | MGnify/ENA primary metagenome ERZ773133 (study PRJEB29015, sample SAMEA2737844) | human gut metagenome | biome: human gut; feature: human-associated habitat; material: faeces | place: China | collected 2012 ...
GACCAGCCAGTCGGCATACCCGCTTTCAAGACCGTAAAGTTGGTTCTCCGGCATAATCCCCGTGACTACCCATTCCGTCAGATACCTGTAAATCAATTGGTCGATATGCTTAATAACCGAGCCAGTGATTCGGTTGGAGAGACTTGACTGGTCGATATCCATGCCCACCAGAAATGGTGAGTACTCAAATTCCCGGGAGTAGCGGTATATACCGGCATTAGAGCCACCTGCCACTGGGAAAATGAAGTCGTAATCAACCACCCAATCACTCATTTTCCGGTAAGCGAGCGAAGCCGACACATATCCCGTCCAATCATCCGCAAGATACTCCACATTGCAGTCACTGCCGTAGCCTGCAATAAAACCGTCTTTGGCTATGTTGATGGGACTGTCGGTATTATTAGCAAGCAAAATCAGAGGTGTCATCTCTGAACATTGTTTTGCACATACTCCTGCGAGGTATGAAGCTCCGAACATTGAAATCTGGAATGTATGAATGTTCTCGGCTTTATATTGTTTCCGGCTTTCAAAAAGCAGGATACTTTTGTTGGGTGTCAAGTCGTGCTCCGCCAGATGAAGTTCTGCCATTGGCTCATAATCGCTGCTACCCAAAACAAACAACACCGGAATTTCGCTTTCCGGTCGTTTGAGCCAGTCGGAGAAGATTTTCTCGGCTTCAAGCAATGATTCGGGCGAATAGATATAAATGTCAATCTCTTTATGTTCCATTTTGAATTTCTGAACGCCTTCAAGGATGCAGTCGTTATAGCTCATGTCGCCCAATCCGCTTGGAGAAAAAAGAAAAACAATCTGTGGTGCCAGAGAAACCGGCTCCAACTCATCGGCATGATTGCAGGATGACAACGCTCCTGTTACCAGGAGCGTTGTCATTGCCAAAATAATACGGACAGGATTATACATACTATTCAAACTCACATCCGCATTTAGAGCATTTATAGGGTCCGGATGCAAATGTTTTCCACTTATGACCGCATTGGGGACATTCTTCAGTCCACCTTGCCGGGAAGTATTGGTCTATAGCATAATTATCCCCGCTGAGGTATTCCTCTGGAACAATTACGACTGTCATAACCGGCTCTCTGAAATTCTTGAGTGCATTGAACGAAATAGTGTAAAAGACGCTTTCATCTGTCCCCGGCGTAAGTGAGATTGTGCCGCAGTTGTCAGGGAGCTTGACAGTGCGTTGCTTTCCGTCCCATTGGTTGAGAATGAACTTCTCACACAATTCATGGGCTGCCTCCTTTGAGTCTGCAACCAATATAAGCCGAGTAGCATCATCCTTTTTCAGATAAAGATTTCCGGCTTCAGCTTGGTCGACAATTATCTTGTCGATATTCTCCACCATTTTTTCTCCAGATGGTTCTTGTGGCTCATCGTCGTTGCTACAAGCAGTGAAAGCGAGCATTGCCATCACTGAAGCAAACATGATCGTTAAAATTTTCTGTTTCATTTTTAATTATTTTTTTTAATTTCTGTATTTGATATTGTAAATGGTTATTCCACCTGATTTATTCACGCACCAATATATCCTTGCGTCCCACGTCTGCCACACCTTCGCCACCAGCGTCGAAGAAGTCGAGCGAATAGGCGGTCAGAGTGCCATCCGGGTTTAAAGTGAAAGCGCTGTAGTCGTTGTATGACTCTCCGTCGATACCTTCATATGATTGGAATACGTTCTCCCAACCTTCGTAATCTCTGGCTCCCCAGTAGTCATAATCGATACGCAATTCTTTTCCGCCTATACGTTCGTAGTAGGTGCTCGTGCCTATATCGCGGAATTCGCGCCATCCCTCATCGTCCGCTCCCAAAGAAGTCTCTACCCACTGCTTATCCTTAATTTCATAACGATGAAGGAGTTTCCACTTACCCAACAGTCTTGTGGCGTATGTGTCATGCAGACGGTCGAAGCGACGGAGAATCCAGCGGAATTCGCCGTGTAGTGTCTCTCCCGTCTCACCATCTATGGCTGTATTTGCGCCTATCTCCATTTCATCGGCAGTCAGGCGATAAATGCGAAAGGAGAAATTATTCCGGATAAGCAGGTCTTCTTTTTCGTTTACCGACCATGTACCAGCATAGATGGTCGAATACCAGAAACTGTAGCTGATTATCATTTCACCGCCGGGCCGCAGGTCATACTCCAGCATGTAGCCTTCAGGGTTTGGCGTTTCAATATACTTGCCATCTTCCACCTCGTAGCTTTTCCATTCCTGCCAGACACCTTGAATATGCTGTTCCAAGGGGCGCAGGATGGGATCTTCGGGAGAATCGTTGTCATCGCAGGACGTGGCAATAACTGCCAGTCCGATGAGGACGGGTAACAACAAGAAGTAGCGTCTGATTGTTTTCATATCTGTCAATATTTTTAGTGGTTATTCTTTCAGAAGAAGGTCTCGATACTCACCCTCGCGCATTTCTCCTGTAGCAGGGTCGAAATTCACGGAATAGAACACGTACATCGTGCGGTCATCCTCCAAGGTGATGCGCACTCGGGACACCTTGTCGCTGTCGAGGGGCTTGTAGGAGACTGTGTCGGTGACGGCATTCGCTTTCCACTGCATCGGGCCGGTGGTATGCTCGTTGTCGCCTTGGCGCGAGTAGGTGCTGAAAGTGCCTTGCTCGGTATATTCGTGCCACCCCTCATCGGGGATGCCATAGGTGATCTCCTTCCACTCTCCATTCTTTTTCTCATAGCTCTTGCTGAAATGCCAGCGCCCCACAAGGCGTTCGGCAAAGTTCTTCTGCCCCTCGTCTATGCGGCGGAAGAGCCATTTGAATTCTCCCTCTTGCGTGGCGCCGGTGGTCATATCGGTTGCCTTGTCGTAGCCGAATTCCAGTTCGTCGGCAGTGAGGCGCATCAGGGTGTACTCCACCGGATATGTTTTATAATTGATTTTCAATGTACTGTCATGGTCTTCTACCGCCCAAGTCCGAGATCTCAGATAGGTGTCGTGATTGGCGTAGGTAACGGCGGACATCATGGAGCCGTCGGTGCGGAAAAGATAGGTTGTGCCGCTGCCTTCCGGCTCGATCACTTCTTTCCACTCGCCATCCTTTTTCTCATAGCTCTTGGTTATTGTCCACTTGCCGGGAAGGTTCTCGGTCATAGATTTGCCGATGGCTTCCTCTTTATTCTCCTTGTTGCCGCAAGCTGTAAATGCGACCATTCCCATCATTACGATATACACTATCGTTAAAAAGTTCTTTCCCATAAAGTATTTCTTAATTAATATTCTATTTTATCGTCTTTTTTCATCCACATATCAAAAGCCTTGACAGCTTCGTCCTTCAACACCCTCTCAGAAGACAGTCTTCTGCTTTCAGGCGAAAGAGCGATTTCTTCATAAATGAATGAATCGTCAAAACCAATACGCTTGGCATCGGCTTTGTCGTTACCATAGTACATCTTGGCGATATGAGCCCAATAGATTGCGCCCAGACACATAGGACAAGGCTCACATGAAGTATATATCTCGCAACCGGACAAATCGAATGTGCCCAGTTTTTTGCAGGCTGCACGGATGGCGCTTACCTCGGCATGGGCGGTGGGGTCGTGCTCGGCAGTAACCCGGTTCACCCCGGTCGCGATAATCTCTCCGTTGCGTGCAATCACAGCGCCGAAAGGACCGCCGCCATTGTCCACATTTTCTTCGGCAAGCACGATGGCTTTCCGCATAAGTTCTTCACTTGTCATATTCTTGTCTCCATTCTGTTGGCATGACGACAAAAGTGCCATAGCAATCATAATATATATAAGCTGTCTCATTCTATTATTTGTTTTAACCGGCCTCATCAGTTGTTCGGACTTCTGAATACAATGGTGTATCGGGGTTTCCCCTTCTTCTCCAAAAACTGTAACTCCAGCTTGGCAAAGCCATCCGTTATACCACTGTCCTTGTAGGTCACCGACAGTAAGGTCGAGCCGAAGGACTTATTTTGGAAAAACCGCGTCCTTGCTCCTAAATCCTCTGGGTCTATCAGTGCGTTGAGGGTGATAAAGGTTATGGTTCCATTCTTATAGTCCGTGCATACCAAGGGCTCGGTGAGCGGGGCAGGGAAACCGGGATGCAGCTTCGTGACAAAGGCGACATACTTCTCTGCAGTCCTCTTTATTGCTGCCGCCGGGGTTCTACCGAAGATGTTCTCGTTGTCGGCATCGAACAATGCCGTGCATATCCCCTCTCCCGTGCGGGTGTTTGTCACCTCGAAGAGGTAGTCGCCCTGCCACCCTTCGTCTTGGAGTGACTGGTAGGCTTTCTGGCAGGCGGCATAGACCTGCTTGTCACACTCTTCCACCGTACCCTGCTTTGTAAAGGGACTTCCGGTGATGCCGAGGGCCGACTTGAAGGCCGATTCTATCTTCCCCATCTCTTCGAGAAAATCGGGGTGTGAGGCCGACATTTCGGCGAATCCGTAGGTGTAAGTCACTTCGTTGTCAGTGTCTTCATCGTCGCTGCAAGCAGTGAAGGTGAAGGCGCAAAACATCGCAGCCAACACCATTGTCAGCAGTGCTGACATAGTTCTAAATCTTCTCTTCATCTTTATTCTATATTTGTTATTCTTTATTCTTCATTCTTCATTCACCCACGGTGAAGGTGACGGCACCCTGGCTGTTATTCTCTGACGAACACCTCCTTACGACCACCGTTCTCCTTCAGTCCTTCCTCATCAAAATCAAAGGAGTTGTTATAGGTGATGGAGAAGGTATTGTCATCATCCATCTGGAAACCATCGAAGGTTATCAGTTGCTTGTCCTCGTGAAGGTGGTATATCATGTCGGTACCCAAGCCAAAGATGCCTCCTGTTCTTGCGTACGGGAAGATGTACCATGCCTTGTAATCAGTCTTTTTCTCTTCGCTGCCCATGCGTGAATAGTGGATGGATGTGCCTTCTTCCGTATATTCGCGCCAGCATTCATCGGGCAGGTCTTGGGTGTCTTCCACCCACTCACCGTCTTTCCTCACGTAGCGTTTGGAGAGTTTCCATTTGCCCACCATCTTCTCGACGAGGCACTTTTTCGATTCGTCAATGCGGCGGTAGATGGCTTTCCCCTCTTGTTCCACCACCTCACCGGTTTCCTTGTCAATGCTGGGTTCATAGCTGAACTCCCATTCCTCGTCCGTCAGCCGGAGTATGGTATATTCGTATTCGTTTACTGTCATTGTGTGGTTGGACTCGTTTACGCTCCACTCGTTGTTCATCAGATATACCATACTTCTCTTGATGTCTTCGGTACTTCTTATCAACTTCCCGCCGGGCAGAAACCGGTAATGGTCGTTCTCGGCAAACCCCTCGGGTGATTTGTCTTTTACCCATTCGCCGTCTATCTTCGTGTAGGTCTCCACCTGTTCCCACTTGCCTAAGATGTGTTCGGCGATGGGTTTCTTGATAGGGTTGTCACTGTCGCTGCATCCGCAGAGGGTTGCCGCTCCCACAATCGCTGCGGCGAGGAGCAGGAGGGCTGGTAATTGTCTCTTCATAGTCTGTTCCTTTTATTATTCCTTTGTTAATTATTAGTTAGTTCTCTCTCACCAGCACGTCCTTGTATTCGGTGGTTGTCTGTTCTTCCAACTCCGGGTTGAAGTCTTCGGAGTAATACATCACCATTGAATTGTCATTGTTTTCCAATGATATGCGGTAATATCTCTCTTTCCGCTCTCCGGGAACATAGTAAGTGACGACTCCGGTTGATTCATTGACAAACCACCTCATATTGTCGTTTTTCCATTCCTCAGCAGGCCAGCGCGTATAGGTAGTGAAAACCCCGCTTTCGGTAAAGTCACTCCAACACTCCAATGGATAATCGCCGATTGTTTCAGTCCATACTCCATTGGCTTTCGCATAGCGCTTGGAAAGCGACCATTTGCCGACCATCCGCTCCGCGAGAGTTTTTTCATCTGTGGCGATACGTTGAAAACGCATCTTGTACCTCATATTCGGTAATGTGTTGACAAGTACCATGATGTTTTCGGTAAGTTGATATACTTCCAATTCTTCATCAAGAATTTTTAAGGTATGTTCATCGTCATTTACATCGCCCCATTTATTGAGCGAGAGGTCTGTTTCATCATCAATGGAGGAAACCATGAAAAAATCGCCATTAGACCTCAATGAATATTTTAAGATATAATCGTCATCATTGTCGTTTAAGACCCATTTTCCTCCTTCCTTTCTGAATGATTCAATAAGTTCCCAATCGCCAATGATGCGCTCGGCAATAGGCGTCAGCACAAGACCCCTTCCGTCAGACAACTCATGTCCATACGACATGAGGTTTTCATAGAAGTCGCACCATCCGGTAAGCTGTTCAAATCGGCATTTGCGATATTGCTCCCGTACATCAGCCTGGTAGTCGGATGTATTGGTGTAGGCAGTATAGAGAAAATCATGTTTGCCGTTGGTTTGTCGATGAGTCACCACAATGTCTGAAAGCACTTCATCGAGACGGTTTATATAGGACGCGAGACGCATGTTCCCGCTCTCGACGTAGGCGGCGTGGAGAAAATCCACAAGATCCAAACTGTAATAGGGTCGCATCGTCTGAAAGAAGTCATCCAAATCATGACTCACCTTTGAATGCAAGGCTCTTAAATAACCTTCTCCATAGGTCTGGCCATATTTTGCCGGAGCGTCTGTGGTATAATTGACATCCTGCATTGAGTTGCTCATCTTGTCAATCGTCTCACGCAGAACTTCCCATAAAGGTGTCAAATTTCCAATCCTGCTAACCACAACCGCAAGACCAACAACTTCCTGATTGTGAAACTCCTGCCACAGATTCATGGCGCGATGTGCGGTCAGGGTAAGGGTCTCCTCCACCGAGCGCCCTTGTCTCAGGTCGTTGACAAGTGAGGTGTAATCGTAGGCGAGGTCGGGTATGACGAAGGGGGAGCCGAGCATTAGGTCGGCCGTTCCCTCCAATTCAGCAAGCAGTTCGATATTTCCTTGCTCGCAGGAGTTGAATATCACGGCATCCATATGCTGACCTGATTGGCGTAATGCGTCCCCCAACTGGGCGGACGTCATTCTATGGTAGCTGTCGTACAGAGTGGCTCTGGTTGAGGGTGGAGTTTCTTGTTCTTTCAAATCATTATAGGGAGAAAAGTGGCTACCATGACCGCCGATAACAAGAATGTAATGGCGGTTGGGATATTTCTCTGCCGACCAGCGGATAAATTCCGTCAGTTCTCCGGGGTTATAGATGGCAAAGTCATCGCCAGGGGTGAATGCCCCGTCTTCTGTCATGACTCCGTCCTGAGCGGTATATCTGCGAACACCGTTGTGTTGGTCTCCTTCCCCTTTTCCGGAAGCTTTGAACAACACAGTTGCCGACACATCATCACCGGTAGCATCGGTTGCCTGACGAATACTCTCTGCAAAAATAAGGTCGTGCTCCTTGTCGCCGCCCGATATATACATCATCAGACAGTATCCGTTCACCTCCGGCCCTTCTGGTATAGGTGACGGTTCGTCTTTGTCGGAACAAGATGACAATCCCGACAGCGTAATAATCAACGCCAGTATATGATTGAGATATTTCTTCACTGTTTTTGGGTTTTAGAATTAAAAAATATATAATCCAATTCAATTTCTAATCAGAATGTCTTTATACTCGGTACTTGTCTGTTCTTCCAACTCCGGGTTGAAGTTTTCCGAATGGTTCATAATCATTGTATTGTCGTTGTCTTCCAACGCTATCCGGAAAAATCTCGGAACTCGATTGGCAGGGTTTATGTACATGACAGTTCCGGTTTCTTCATGAGCCCGCCAAGGCATGTTATCGTTTTTAACTCCTTCAGAGGTGGTGAACAAACGGGTATAACTGTTTAATAATCCTGATTCTAAAAATTCGGCCCAACACTCAACGGGTAGATTCTCCACTTCAACCCATTCGCCATTTACTTTCTCATAGCGTTTGGAAAGCGACCACTTGCCTACCATCCTTTCTGCGAGCGTCCTGTCTGTATCATCGGCTCTTTGGAAATGAGCCTTGCTCTTGATTTTACTATAATATGGGGATGATTCCACGATGACTAAATCATTCTCGGTAAGTTGAAGAATATCTACTTCATCATCAAAATCAGTAAGCTTAATTTTATTCCCTTCTGTTATAATCCAATGGTTAATGCTCAATCCTGTAAATTCTCCAACTTTACTTACCCTGACAACTTCATTATTAGGACGAAAAATCATGACACCAAAATCGGTAGCTTCATTTCCCACAGGTATCCATTCATTGAATCTTTTTTGGAACATTTCTTTTAAATCCCATCTACCGACGATGTGTTCGGAGATGGGGGTGAGAATCTCACATTCCTCCTCATAGTTATAGACAAAATCCGTTAGACTATCATAGAAATCACGCCAACCCGTGAGTTTGTCGAACCGGCATTCACGATAAAGTTGTCCATCTAACTCCTTATCATAAATTGACAAGGCATTGAAAACAAGATAAATGAAATCATGCTTTCCGTTAGTCTGTCGATGGGTCACAATTACATCAGCAAGAATCTCATCGAGACGATTTATATATGGAGCGAGACTCATGTTGCCGCTTTGCACATAAGCTGCATGAAAGAATCCCACAATATCCAATGCGAAAGTTGGGCGATTATATTCAAAAAAATCGTCTTCATTGCCGACATATTTGGAGACAAGCGCTCTTGCATAGCCTTGTCCATAAGGTTGTCCATACACGGCCGGGGCATCGGTAGTGAAGTTTCTATCTTCTATGGATTTATTCATCGCGCCGATAATCTGCCGCATTGTCTCCCACAGGGGAGTGAGGTCACGGATTCGGGAAACTTGTGTCACCATCCCGCATTCTTCTTGGTTGTGAAATTCCTGCCAAAGATTGATTGCGCGGTGGGCGGTACGTGCAAGAGCCTCTTCTACAGAGCGTCCCTGTTGCAGGTCACCGATAAGCGAAGCGTAGTCATAGCCAAAGTCTGGCAACATAAAAGGAGTACTGAGCAGATAGTCGGCAGTACCTTCCCATTCCGCGAGCATTTCAATATTTCCTTGCTGGCATGAGTTGAATATAAGAGCGTCAAGAGTCTGACCCGATTGGCGGATTGCATTTCCCAATTGTGCGGACGACATATATTTGTGGTCATCATAGAGTGTCGCACGCGTTTTAGTGGAGGTCGCATCCTCATCTTCATATGGAACAAACGCTTTACCGTGTCCGCCAATTACAAGCAGATAATGGCGGTTGGGGTATTTCTCTACCGACCAGCGGATAAAATCCGTCAGTTCCTTGGGGTCGGTAATGGCAAAATCCTCACCGGGATCGAATGTCGGGTCTTCGGTCAAAACGCCATTCTGCGCGGTGTAACGGTGCGTACCGTTGTGCGCTTCGCCTTCTCCTTCACCGGAGTTTTTATGCAGTACCGTAACGGCAACGTTGTCATCCGATACTGCTGCTGCTTGCCGGGCACTCTCCATTAAAGTAATGTCATGTATTTTGTCGTCGCCCGACATGTAGAACATGAGACAGTAGCCACTCGGTGTGGAATCCGGTTCCGGAACCGGAGAAGGTTCGTTGTCATCGCTGCAGGATGACAGAGTCGTTAGCGCAATAAACAGCGCCAGTATATGGTTGAGATATTTGTGCATCGTTTCGTAAAATTTGAGATTCATAAATTATGTCGTTTCGTAAACTCAGTTTCTTACAAATATGTACTTATGGTCAGGATTTATCTCTCCTGACGAGTCTAAGGTATCATGACAGGACATAATCAAGGTATTGTCGTTGTCTTCCAATGTGATTTGGTGATTTACGGCAGAGAGTACGAACCCTGTATCTTCATAAATCCCCCACTCAAAATCTTCATATATCGGCTCTTGGCCAGGATAGAGAGTGTACATGTAGAGGCGGCCGTTTTCTCTATACTCAACCCAACTTTGCTCGGGCATGTTTTCTGTCATTTCCACCCATTCGCCATCTTTCTTTTCGTAGCCTTTGGTCATAGTCCACTTCCCGACCATTCGTTCAGCAAGACCCTTGTGATTGTCATCCGTGCGATAAAGCATTTTAGTCATACAATAGCCTCCGCTTGCTCCAAGGCCTAACTCAAGTTCATCTTCAGTGAGTTTTAAAATTTTAAAACTTGCATCGTTTATATTAATGGTATGCATTTCATCGTTCGGGTCCCCCCAATTGGTTAAATCCATTCCAGACAAGCCTTCGACTGTCGCTTTCTGCATAACTTCACCATTGGAGCGAAAAGACAAAGACCAGACTCCTACTCCCGGCATTGGGCTCTCTTTCCAATTACCGTCAATATCTCTCTTATATCTTGAAACAAATTCCCACTTACCAATCAAGTGCTCGGCCATCGGTGTCAGAACCAATCCGCTATCGTGCAAATTAAACACATAATCAACGAGACCTTCATAGAAATTGCCCCACCCGGTCAACTGATCAAACCGGCATTTATGATAAGATTCCCGTTCTTCTTGACTAAACGAGTAGAAACTAAGGTTGGTATAGACGTTGTAGATATAATCATGCTTGCCATCCGTCTGCCGGTGAGCAACCACAATATTTTTCAAGACCTCATCAAGACGGTTTACATAAGAAGCAAGCCGCATATTGCCACTTTGTATTGCCGCCGAATGAATGAAGTTCACAATATCCACGGCACGGGTGACACGCAACTCCTGAAAAAAATCGTCATAGTCAACTTCATATTTGGAAAAAAGAGCACGAAGGTAACCTTGTCCGTAGGTCTCACCATATACAGCCGGCAGGTCGGTGGTGACATTCACCACATCCATCGTGTTGTGCATACAATCGATGGTCTCGCGAAGAACGTCCCACAGTGCTGTCAGGTCACGTAACCGGGTCACTTCCACAACCATGCCGGACAGTTCTTCATCATGAAATTCTTGCCACAAATTGATGGTACGGTCTACAGTCCGCTGAAGGGTTTCTTCCACACCACGTTCCTGACGCAGATCGTTGACAAGCGAAATATAATCGTAGGCATAATCCGGGATGGAAAAAGGCGAACCCAAAAGATAATCGGCTGTACCCTCCCAGTCGGCAAGCATCTCTATACTGCCCTGCTGGCATGAATGGAGGATGAGGGCATCGAGGTTGATGCCGGATTGGCGGATGGCATCGCCAAGCTGGGAAGAAGTCATAACTTTTCCTTTGTCCAACAATGTAGCCCGGCTCTGTGGCCCGTCAGTGCCTGTTTCTTCTTCCGGCAAATCGATTGAGGGAAGGAATCCTCCGCCATGGCCGCCAATGACAAGCAGATAACGGCGACCTTGGTATTGCTCTGCCGACCAGCGGATAAACTCGGAAAGGCAGGCGGGATCGGTGACGGCGAAGTCATCGACGGAACCGAATTCGGTATCTTGTGTCAGCACTCCGTCCTGTGCGGTGTAGCGGCACGTGCCGTTGTGCGCTTCGCCTTCTCCTTTGCCGGAGGCTTTCATCAGGATGGTAACCGCCACATCGTCGCCCGTGGCCTCGGCAGCCTGGCGTGCGCTTTCCATCAGGAGAATGTCGTGTTCGGGGTCGCCGCCCGACATGTAGAACATGAGGCAGTAGCCACTCGGTGTGGGGTCTGGCACGGGAACGGGTGTCGGTTCGTTGTCATCGCTGCAGGATGACAAGGTCGCCAATGAAAGGAGGTAGGCGACGAGATAATTCAGGTATTTGTTCATGTTGTTCATTCTTTTAATGTAAACAATGTATTATTTAAGATTCTATTTTATCGTCTTTCTTCATCCACATGCCAAGCGCCTTTGCCGCTTCTTCTTCCGGCATCACTTCCGATGATGTTCACGATGTTGTCGGCCGGCAGGCCGTTAATCTGGTACTTGATGTCTTCTGCCATACTTGAATTCTTTTATGGATTCTCTGATTTCGGCTGGAACTCGTTGATGCTAAGGAAATTGCCCCATCCTGTTTGCCGGTGGAACTTCAGCATCGGGTAGAGGACGGCATAGTCGGCATATTCATACTGTTGTCCGTTTGCGTCCTCTATCACGAAGTCGTTCCTGTTGTAGTATTCGGCGGGCATCCAAGTGATGCCTACGGTAAATTCGGGTATGATGCCTTCGTTATGGTGGCTTGCACGCACGGGCTGCATTTTCTGCAAAGCGTTGGACAACAGGTAGGCTTGGGTGGAAAGCGTCCCGTTCATGCAGTAGTTGGCGATGTGGTTGGCATAATAGTCGAGGTCGATGGAGTAACTGCCGGGATACTGGTCGAATTGGTAGATGGAATAGAGTTGGTAATAATCGAACAGCTCCAAGGACTCGGCGTCATTCTGGCAGCTGTTGCGTTCTTCGATGAGCGCGTCGGTGAAGAGGCGCATCTCGTCGAGCACGGGTTGCAACATGCGGGTGTCGGTCAGCGACAGGTCGTACGAGTTGTTGGTATCCAGACTTTTCCACAACTCCACCGTCAGCGGAACATATTCCTGCATGGCGGGCAGCACTTCGCTGTGTTGCTCCAGTTTGTCCATCAGCCGGCCGTAATGACCGCCGTAGCCGGGGGTGATGTGCGAGGCGCTGAGGATGTAGTCCGTGTAGTCGGCTATCTGGCAGATGTTCTCCATCATGTTCATCAGGCACACGTCCATATAGATGAGGTCGAAGTGCACCCCCGACCGCTTCAGCCCTTCTTCCAGCTCGAAGATGGAGAGATGGCTGTCCACGCCGGCTTCCTTAACGTTGTCGTCGAACACCACGCCGCGTGTACTGCTGCCGGGCCAGTTGCTGGGCTGGTCATAGACAGGCGTGAACTCCGAGCCGTGGTTCCACATCACGAGGACATACCGCTTAGCGGGCATCCGCTCTGCCGCGTCGCTGATGAACGAGGCCAGGTGGTCGGGATTGTCCAGACGGTAGTCGGCATCGGCTATGCGCTCGTTTTCCATACCTGTGGGCGTGAGGCTGTAGAGCCGCGTGCCTTGGAACTGAGCATCATCGCCCGTTTGATAGGGGACTGAGAATTTCACCAGTCCGGTGAACTGCACCTTGTCCGAATAGCCGTAGCCTTCCACTTGCGAGAGGTTGTAGATGAGGGCATCATCCAAGTTTCCGCCGCCGCATCCGTAGAGCATGACGGTGTAGTCGGCGTCAGGTTCCGGCTCCGGTTCCGGTTCGGCGCTCTGTTCGGTGGTGGGGTCTTCATCGTCGCTGCAGGCGGTGAAGCCGAGCGGCAGGGTGGCGCACACTAACCACAGCAGGAGGTGTGCGAAGGTGAATGTAGTTGTTTTCTTCATTGTGAATGAGAATTTGAGTGATTAAAGAATATGTTTGTCAAAAACAATACTTTACCCCAGCCTGTATTGTGAAGGTGGTGTTGTATTGCGGTTGTTTGGTATGTTTCATATAATCCTTGGTCGTGGAGGTCAGTGCATAGTAGCAACGGCCTTCCGCTTCCAGCTCGATATGGGGGTGGATACGGTAGCACACGCCCACACCGCCTACCAGTCCGGCATCGAAACGGTTGTCGCGTTTGGAGTTGAATTCATACCGGCGGTCGTAAGGTGCAAAGACAAACGACTCATTGCCGGCTAAAAAATCATCCATCAGATTATCCCAGGTTCCTTCTGTACCCTTCACCCGGCTATCCGCCCAATAGCCCATGTAACCGCCGGCATGTAGGAAGCCGCGTAACTTTTCACCACCGAACGAGAAACGTGCCATCACAGGCAGCGAGAGGTAGTGGTCGCGGCGGTCGCGGTAACCTTGGTTATAGGCACGTTGCATTGAGTACCCCTTTTGCAGATAGATAAGGTCGGCACGTACCGCCAGCCAGTCCAGGATGCCGTATTCCACGGGAATGCCCACGGTCAGCCCACTGCGTCCGTCGAAGTTGAAGTCGTATGCATATTGGGTATCGATACTGTAGTGGTTGTAAGCATAACCAGCGTTCACTCCCACTTTCCACTGTGCTACTGCCCGATCGGGCAACAGGCATCCTGCCAGAAGCAGCAGGCTGGTTACTATCCATTTATTTTGTTTCATATCTTCTTTCTTATTTATTTTTATGTTTTAATCTTGTTATTCTCTCATTTCTTGCCATGCAGGAAGTCGATGGCGTATTCCAACTGGTTGTCTATGTGCTGGCCGGTAAATTGTTCCACATCCAGTGGTACCGTGATGTCAGGTGTTATCCCTTTGCCTTCCAGTATTTCGCCTTCGGATGTACGTGACATCGATGTACTGGTATAAACATAATAGCTTACACTTGCACAATCCGGGTCGCCAAACTGCCCGGAGAAGGAGAAGTGTGTTTCAGAAGTCAAGGGACCATGACCTCCGAACGTGCGTGTGCCTATCACCGTGGCATAGGGCAATTTCTTGACCGGCTCTGCTGTCATTTCCGACATGCTCACTGACCAACTGTCTGTAAGCACTACCACTTGGCGGTCACCGATACAGTCGGTTTCGGGCAGTGGTTCCTCCATTTCGAGCAGTTCGCCTAATTTCCGTTGCGTGATGACTTGCGCCCGGAAAGGAACCCATTCGCCGTAGTCCAGCCGTCCCACTCCCATCTTGGTTCTTGTGTCGAACACGTGTATGTCTTCTTTCAACAGCGGTCCCAATACGGTGAACATGTCCCACAAATAACCTCCCCCGTTGCTGCGAACGTCAATGATGACTCCCTTGATGTTCGGGTTGAACAAGAGTTGGTTGGCGTATTCGCGATAGACCGCGGCGGCAGCCTGCGCCACCTCTTCGCCCGATTTATTATGGTTCCCCAACTGGGCAATGATGCTGAAGTTGCTGAATCTTAGGTAGAGGATGTCATTGTCAATAACGTAGGTGAACATGTGGTCCAAGTCGGGATTGGGGTTATTATCGACGAACTCCCGGTCGTGCGTGATGCGTCCCTCCTTCTTCAGTTTGTCACGATATACCTGGAAGCCTTCGCGGGGGATATACTCCTGGTAGTCTTCCCGTTTCTTCACCTCCATTGCGCCGGGTTGGACATAGAAGAGCTGCTCCGTTTCTTCCGGACCTGCCTTCACATTCCTCAACTGGACTAACATGTGATGGTCAATAAACGAACCGCATATCTCTTCATACAGTTTCTGCAAGTCGGCGGTAGGAACCGCTTCCTGCTTGTCCAGCTCCGCGAAGCGCGGACGGTATTGGCTGTAGACGGCATCCCAATCGGTCGGGTCTGCCTCCCAAAACACGTAGTTCTGGTTGATTCCGTGCCAGATTGCATCAAACTGTTCGGTCAGGGACTTGTCGGCAGTAAGTACGCCGGGCTGTATCACGTCGTCTGCCTCGTCGCGGCAGGCAGTCAGCAACGCCAGTAGGGTAACGATGGCGAAAGCCGACATAAATTTGGTAGTATAAGTCATTCGTTTCATAAACATTATTGTTTGCTTTTTGAGATATCTGTACATTTTATAAGTTTTCAATGCTTTTTGTGAGTATTTCATTTCATATAGTCATCCTTTCTTTCGGTCTATTCCACACCGTTGATCAGGATACGGATCTCCATGTCGAGCAGGAACTGGAACGTGTCCTTGTCCAAGGGATTGCCATACTGAGGAAAGCTATGCAGGATATAGTTCGCAATGGCGGCATCAGCGTCAGCCGTTATGAAACCGGCTGTCAGTTCGTCTGGAATGAAGGGACTCGCCTGGAGGACGAACGTGTTGTCCTCGCCCACCGTGTTGATCTCGTCTATCCCAAAGTTGTCGATGAAAACACCGTGGAAGTCGATGCTTGTCGGCCTGCGCGTCAGATGCGAAGCCATGTCCGCCGTCAGCCCGTATTCGGCAGCTTCGGCACTCAGGTCGATGACGTAATCGATGTCATCGCGGTTGGCGTTCAGCTCTGCAATCGGCATGTCTCGGCGAATAATAACCGTGCGCGGACAGTAGGTGATGGGCAGGTCGATAATCTTCTGCGTGCCGCCGAAGTCGGTGATCGCCACTTGTGACGCAGTGCTCACCTTCTTCTCTTTGCCCTCTTCGAGCGAGGTCCACAACTCATGGCCTTCCTTGGGAATCAGCGACACGTATTGTTTCTCGTGCAGGGTGAGCCAATCGAGGGTCATCGCCTCGCCCTGAGACTCAGCCTTCGTGATGAAGCTGATATCGTAGACCCACTCCCCGCCCGAGGCATTACGATAAGTGTTTACGTCCGTGTAGAGTATGTAGGGATTAAGCTCCCCATGCGCGGTTCGTAGGGTCTGCACCAGCGAGTAGCGAAACTCCACCCCTTCGTCCGCCGTGGGGACAATCTGCACGGGCAAAACCGGCGAGCTGACTTTATGAGCCACGCCCGCTGCATCGGTATAGTTCATGACGAGGTAGAGGTCCGAAACGTTGCGGAAATTCCCTTCACCCTGGGTCTTGATGGTCACAATCCACTGGCCGTCGAGAATCTCGCCGCTACCGTTGCGGTCGGGTTCCACTCCGGTGATTTTATAACAGTCGGACGGGGTGACGTAAGAGGCCCGCGACTGGGCAGAGAAGGCACTTCGAGTAGGTGGTACGAGCAGGTAGGTGTCGCTGTTCTGCAAGTCGAGTTCAAGATTACCTTCCGTAACTGCCACGCCTGAAGGGTTCACCCGGAAACGCAGCTGAAATGAGGTTCCTTTCACCGCCGTGACTGACACGGCGTCCATGATGACGATACCCGTGGGCATCGGTTGCTTGAGCGCATCCACGTCGTCTTTCCACTCGTCTTTGTTGCAAGCGGCCAGCATGAGGGCGATGAAGACAAGAACCGATATAAATTTGGTGGTATAAATCATTCGTTTCATAAGCATTAATTCTATTCATTTACTTCGTTTTCATTCAAATTGTTTTCCGGTGTCTGCATATCGTCCGATTTGATGTTGTAGGAGTTTTGCTCCAAGAGTTTCCCTACTTCATCCAATTCTTCCTGTGTGATGTGAAGCACCTGTTTGTTACGTTCATTCAGCTGGCAGACAATACCGTGCGTATGTTTCAGCATTTGGATGACGTTGGAATGTATGGACAATACATAACGCACGTCGTACCGTTCGAGGAGTGCCTTTGCGGCCTTCTCGGCATCGGGGTAATCCATGGGCGGACATTCGTGCCAATAGGCTTGATAGGCCTTTTGGCGCAGTTCTTCCATCCTGAGGTACTCTTCGCGGCATACATCCAGGACACTATAGCAGTTGCCTATCCGTCCGATTACCTTTTCGTCGTCCAGACATTGCCACACTTCGAAACTGTTGGAGAAAATGCTGCTTGTGGTATGGTCCGTCATCAGCAACCGGCGTGAGCCGAATGCATTGACGAACATTTGCAGCGAGTCACTCCCCATCTGGCCGAGCCGGTCGGGCATAAGGGAAGCGGCCCGTGTGAAAAGCGTATCGTACTGTTGCAATTCATCCAAAAGCGTCTGCATATTTCGGGTGGATGCATCCAGGTTGTGCAAAGTAAGCATCACGGTTTTCCGTGCCATTTCGGTTTTGTTCCGGTTTTCCAAATAGGAACTCGTACCAAAAGTCAGCAGGATACCGATCAAGGTGCCTACGGTACACCCGGCTGTGTTCTTCCAAAAATCCTTATCAAAAAACTGTTTCATCGCCTGCCCGTCTGTTTATTTAATTACGATTTTGAATTTCAGATTGGCACAAGAAGGATTGTATGTCTTGCCATTGTATTCCCACGGCTGGCGGCAACGCAGTACGTAGTAGTAGGTGCCCGGGGCATAGTTGTATCGGGCATCTCCTGTCAGGCTCACGCTGCATTTGGTGTTGCCTTCGGCATCCATGATTTCGAGCTGTGTCTCGATGAAAGGCCCATCGTCCACCGATTTCCCGTTTTCGTCCAACAGACCAAGACTTTTTACTTTGAATCCACTCTTTTCCAATATGCCCATTTGTCTGAGTTTATGGGTTACATCAATGTCGAAGCCTTTTTCAAAGTCAGGGTTGCCCAAGTCGGATCGCGACAAGGTCAGCGCATCATCTTCCACGGTTGCCTGCGGTGCACAGGCGGTAACTGTCAGTGGCAGGCTGGCTACTCGGCTGTTCTTGGAGGTCAGCTGCACGTTGAAGTCTAACGTACTGTATGTCGGGATGGCTTCCTGTACCTCTTCCAGCTTCTCGGGGTTCATATTCAGCGTAAAGCCGGTTTCTTCCGTCATGGGAATTATATTGAAGTGGACGGCTCCCACTTTATGGGACACTGCTCCGTCAACCACCTTGATGTTTTTGCTGTCGATCAAGGCAAGGTCTTCCTGTTTCTCTGCTGCGATGACTACCGGCAGACCGGTTTCATACAGGTTTTCCTTATCAGCACTGTAGTAGTTGAATCCTTTGGGATTGGCAAGGGTGAACTTGTTTTCTATAGTGTACGGGTCGGTTACGACAAGCTCAACTTCACTGGCAGCTCCGCCGGTCTGTCTAACGGATAGAATGACTGTATTCTCCTGCTTGATCTGCGTGAAGTCGGTTACCCTGGCATTCAACAGCCATTTGCCTCCTCCTTTGAATGTGAAGCCTTGCGCCTCGAACGCTCTGTTTTCTCCTATGATTTTTACCTCGTTCACTTGGGCGTTTTCGGGGATTACTTCAAATTCCAAGGCGACATCACCCACTTCATTCAGTTCGTAAGCGGATGCACACGGCTGTGCGGCTTCAATGACTGCCGGTGCATCATCATCGCTGCACGACGGCATGGCGCAACAGATACAACCTGCCACCAGCAAGACAGACACATTTCTCCATAAATTACATATTCTCATTCTGATTCTTATTTTAGTTAGTATGATATTATTTCTTTGTGCTATTGTCTTCATGCTTTTCCATGCACATGGCTCAACTACCAATGAAATGACCGGAACAACTATTGGGACAATGAGCGTTAATCGTTGTTTATAAACTGTTTACTAATGAAATGGCCTCGGTCGGACAGACTAACGTACAAAGCCCGCAACCCACGCAAAGCGATTTGTCAATCATCGGAGTACGTTTTTCCCATCCGATGGCTTGATGTCCGCCGTCAAGGCACGAGATGTAACAACGCCCGCAATGTATGCACCGTCGGCTGTCGATCTCGCAATGAAGTTTGCGTTCTCTGTCTAACTGCTCCGGCTGAACTAAGTTGGGCAAAGCCAATCCGCGCAACTCGTCAAGCGAAGCGATGTCGTGCTGTTTCATATAAATAGAAAGCCCTTCCTTCAAATGATCGATGATGCGATAACCGTATTCCATCACTGATGTGCACACCTGCAATGCCGTACACCCCAGCAAAATGAAATCCAAAGCATCTTGCCAGGTTGTTATTCCTCCAATACCAAACAGAGGGATACCTTTGAGCGGTGGATAGGAGGCCAGGTCACGAATGAAACGGAGGGCTATCGGTTTCACCGCCTGCCCGGAGTAACCTCCAACAGCTGATTGTCCGCCTATATCAGGATAGGAAGAAAAATTTTCAGTATTGATGCGCGTAATGCTCTTCACCGTATTGATAGCGGCCAAAGAGTTTGCTCCATTGGCAATCGCAGTCATTGCCGGAAGTTCCATATTGCCTATGTTGGGTGTCATCTTGGCTATGATAGGTAAACGGCTTCCTTTGCGTGTAGCCCGGGTATAGAGCGCAATAAGATCCTGATCTTGTCCGATGTCGCTTCCCAACCCCTGCTTGGCCATCTGAGGACAAGAGAAATTGCATTCTATCAAGTCTGCACCGGCTTCTTCTGCCATGCGTGCAAGGACAGTCCATTCGTCGCAATTTCTACCCATAATGGAAGCGATAATGACCTTTTCCGGGTAACGTTCCTTTAAACGACGGATAATCTCGAAATTCTCTTCGGCGGAGTGAGGCGACAGCTGCTCCAGATTTTTGAATCCGCAGAATGAAAAGGGATGTTCTCCGGGAAGCGCATCAAAGCGGGGAGAAACTTCCCGGCTCTGATAGAAACTGATTGTCTTATATGATACTCCTGCCCATCCGGCATCAAAAGCATGGCAACACATCTCGAACGACGAAGCCACTGGCGATGAAGCAAGGAAAAACGGATTTTCACATCTGATGCCACAAAAGTTGACCGACAACTCTGCTTGTGTGCTCTCTCGTGATATGTTTTCCATTTGGGATACATATCTGCAAATTTCCTGTATTCGGATTGGAGAATCTACCCGTCCGCGTGCGCAGGCTTTTTCACACTTTGCATCATCACAATGAAGGCAGGAAACATTTTCTGCTGACCGCAAGTATGCTCCAGCCTCATTCTTCAAATGTAAAGCATGTATAATTCCGGCCGGGAAAACCTTTTTCTGACAAGCTATGTCACAAATAGGCTGATAACACATCAGACATCGTGTCGCATCTGCAATTCTTGTCTTGTTTTTTGCCATGATGAAATCTATCTTTTATTCTTATTACTTAATATCAAACGGTTATTTCAAGGTTGCCTCGCCTGCTTCATTCCGTTTATTAGCCAATGAACTCAGTGCTGTACCTGCATGGTTGCCGGTGCTTCGTCGTTGTTGCACAACGGCATGGTACAACAGATACAACCTGCCACCAGCAAGGCAGACACATTTTTCCATAAATTATGTATTCTCATTTTGATCCTTTTTTTTGATTAATATTTGTTTTACTTCTTGTTGTTTTATTGTTCTCGTATCATTCCCGCACATTATCCGATCACTAAAAAAATAATAGACACCACCACAATTACCAATGAGATTATCGTCGTGACTATTTGAATAATGAACACAATATCTGTGTTTATAGAAAAGAATGGTAATTTACTTCGTTTCATAATGACTCGGGATGTTTTTTTAACCTGGGCAAAAATAAGTGAACTGTTCGAGAGTGTATGTCGCAAATTGTCCTAGTATATCTCAAATTGTCTATACACGTTGATATATAATTTGTTATGATGCCTACTCAATGTGGGTGTAAACTGGAAAACATAGCGAAAACTACAAGGTTGAAGAGATGATCTTTTGGCTTAATCAAGACGGTTTATTACATTTGCCAATGTTTTAAATATAATAAAAATGAAATTGAGTTGTTTCTTGGCATTCTTCCTCCTTTGGGTGGTTAATTCTTTTCGTACGAGTGCCACGGTTCCCGATAGCCTGCTGACCGAACGTACGATCCGTTCTATTTATGTAAACTATCCGGATAGCGCTTTACGACTGTTGGACGAAGCGGAAAAAAGTCCGGCTTCCGGTATCATTCCCTTTCGGATTGATCTATTGCGAGCGATGTGTTATGAAATCAAGCACGACCTGACTGCCAAGGAAATCTGTGTGCGCCGTGCGTTGCAGAACGACTCAATACGTTTGGTACCGGAGCGTAAACTTTCATCTATAACGATGCTGGCAAATATCTTGGAAAGACAGAACAGATATGAGGAAAGCATCGGTGTGTGCCATGAAGGTATTGATCTGGCACGCAATCTGGCATGTAAAAAAGAAGAATCAGATATGTACTCCGTAATGGCGCGCGTCTGCATAGGCATGACAAACGACGAAATGGCACAGGAGTATTTTCAGCGGGCGGTGAAGCTGCTGGAAGAAACAGATGATGTGCGTGAAATGTCTCGTCTCTCGACTATTTATGGTGAATACATGTCCTTCTATATCAATCGGAACCGGATGGCGGAAGCAATTGAAATAGGTTACCGCCGTGAAACCGTCATACAGCGTATGAGCGGGCTCCCCGGACCTCCTCCAGGATATATTGACCAGCAATATGGCTTCCTTTATGCCAAAATGGCTGTGCTGTTGCACGATGAAGGTAAGAAAGAAGAGGCAACAGAAATATTCAGGAAATACCAATCTACCAGCTTTTCAAAAACTCTTATCGGCAAACAGTATAGTGTACCTTATTTGCTGAATATCAATCAATATGCGGAAGCGGCAGCTCTGAGCGATACATGCATTTCTGCTTTTACAAATGATACCGTAAGCTATGAATATCTGATTTTGCTCAACTATCGTGCGCGAGCCAGCCGTGGAATGAAACGTTTTGACTTAGCCGATGTCTTCACCCAACGTGGCTGGGTGGTGCAAGATAGCATTTATACCCGCGAGAGCAAAAGTAAGGCACAAGAGTACGCTTCTAAATTCGAGCTGAAAGAAAAAGAGTTGCAGTTGGCCAAATCTCACGCTTTGTCCGAACGGCGTATGCTTCTGTTGGCAGGCTCGTGTGTCCTGACGGTTCTGCTCATTATCATCCTTTGGACGACTTTTGTGAATTTGCAAAAAACAAAGATGCGGAACCGTATCGCAGCCAAACAGATAGATGAACTGTTGGCGCAACGTGAAGAATTGCGTAAGGTGTTTACACAAACAAGAAATACTCATGAAACAACGAAAGAAATCGGAACTGGTTCATCCCTGCCTGAGGAAGAGACATTAACAGCCGCTACAAAAACAGATGTGGCAGCTCCGGGGACAAATAGTGATGAAAATTATGCTAAGTTCATGAAGATGGAAAGCCAACTTATCGAACAAAAGCTTTTTTTGAAACCCGGATTCGGGCGTGACGACTTGATACGTGTCACCGATATCAACAAGAATGATCTCAGCCCCCTGTTGCGGAGATATGCGGGCTCTGACAATTTCAACGATTATCTGAATGGTCTGAAAATAGAGTATTCCATTAAACTGATGAAAGAAAAACCTTATCTTTCTGTTGACGCGATTGCCGAAGAGGCTAATTTCAATAGCCGTAGCACATTCTATCGAGCTTTTGTAAAGATTTCAGGAATGACTCCTGCACAATACATGCGCACTAAAATAGAGTAATCATATCTGTTCCTTGATGTTATAACGAATGCCTTAAGCATTAATTGTTGCAATACATTTTTCTTTTCTAGAAAAAAGTATACTTTCAGTCCGTAATTTGCAAAGCTGTTATGGCAGGTAAGACATCTTAGGCGATTGATATTGGAACTGTTCATCAGTTTGCACTGCTTGGTGGTGTTAAGTAACGCTAAAGATCTAACAAGACTGGAAACGTACTATAATGTCACAAATCTATAACTAATTATTCATGTCACACGCTACCTTTGCAAATAGGAAATCAAAGACTATTATCATGAAAAAACTATCATTTTTATTACTAAGTTTTTGCACAATCCTGTGCATGTACGGACAAAAAGCACACGAACTTCAATCACCGGATGGTAACCTCCGGATAGTCATTAACCTTTCAGATAAGATTCAGTACGACGTGATGTACAGGAACGACATATTGCTGCAACAATGTGCTCTTCGATTGGAAGTAGGTAACCAACAATTGGGAAGCAATCCTAAACTCACAAAAGTAAGCAGAAAAAGCATAAACGAATCTCTTACACCGGTAATTCCACTAAAATATTCCATCGTATCCAACACATACAATCAACTACTACTGAAATTCAAAGGAGATTATTCTATTGAATTCCGTGCATTCAATGACGGAGTCGCCTATCGTTTCATTACAGACAAGAAAGGAATAATCGATGTGAACAGCGAAACTCTTCAGATAAACTTCCCGGAGAATTATCTGCTTCATGTGCAGCAACCGGGCGGTTTTAAAACAGCTTATGAAGAAGAGTACCGCCACATACAAAGTAATGAATGGAAAACGTCAGATCCAATGATACTCCTACCTGTACTTATAGATACACGGAAAGAATATAAAATCCTGATCAGTGAATCAGATTTGACAGACTATCCGGCTTTGTTTTTTAAAAGTAATGGCGATAACAGCATGTCTTCCATATTTCCTAAAGTTCCTCTGGAATTCGGTGAAGACGGAGACCGTAGCCTCAAAATAGAGAAAGAAGCAAGCTACATTGCCCGAACCAATGGAAAACGCAGTTTCCCCTGGCGCTACTTTGTCATCAGCACAAATGACGAACAATTAATAGAGAATACCATGACCTATCAGCTCGCACAGAAAAATGTATTGAAGGATACTTCTTGGATTAAACCGGGATTGGCAAGCTGGGAATGGTGGAATGGTGCCACCCCTTACGGAGCGGATGTAGACTTTGTAGCAGGCTGTAATCTGGATACTTATAAATACTTCATTGACTTTGCCGCCCACTATGGAATACCTTATATCATCATGGATGAAGGCTGGGCCATGTCCACAAGAGATCCTTATACTCCCAATCCAACAGTGGATGTTCATGAACTTATCCGCTACGGTAAAGAAAAGAATGTAGGAATTGTACTTTGGCTGACATGGTTAACGGTAGAAAAGAACTTCGGTTTGTTCGAGACATTTGAAAAATGGGGTGTGAAAGGTGTCAAAATTGATTTTATGGACAGAAGCGACCAATGGATGGTAAACTATTATGAGAGAGTTGCCAAAGAAGCTGCCGAACATCATCTGTTCGTCGATTTCCACGGATCATTTAAACCGGCAGGTCTGGAATATAAATACCCCAATGTCCTTTCTTATGAAGGGGTAAGAGGTATGGAGCAAATGGGTGGATGCCAACCGGACAATAGCGTTTATCTGCCTTTCATGAGAAATGCAGTAGGGCCGATGGATTATACCCCGGGCGCTATGCTGAGTATGCAACCGGAGATCTATCGTTCCGAGCGTCCCAATTCAGCCAGTATCGGTACACGCGCTTATCAGATGGGATTATTCATTATATTCGAAAGCGGAATTCAAATGATGGCAGACAATCCAACTCTCTACTACCGTAATGATGAATGTACACGCTTCATCACCCAAGTGCCACAAACTTGGGATGAAACCATTGCTCTGAAAGCCAAAGTTGGCGAATACGCTATCGTAGCCAAACGCAAAGGAGATAAGTGGTATATCGGTGGCATGACCAATAATAGAGAGCAACAACGAGACTTTGAACTAAACCTGAACTTCCTGAAAGAAGGACAAACCTACCGTATGACCTCTTTTGAAGACGGAATAAACGCTAACCGCCAAGCTATGGATTATCGTATGAAAGAGCGTACACTTAGAAAGGGAGATAAGTTAACTATAAGTCTGGCACGCAATGGTGGTTTTGCAGCTGTAATTGAATAATCTAACAGTTAATCCGGAGAAGTTTTTTGAATCTCCTCCCCCTGAGAATTACTTTAACACAAAATTATTAACAGAAATACTCAAATAAAAAATGAAACGTATTGTTTTTTTAGATTATGTACGCGTATTCGCATGTTTCCTTGTCATTTTGGTCCACGCCAGTGAAAACTTTTATGGCGCTGCCGGATCTACAGATATGGTAGGACCTCAGTCTTATTTGGCCAGTGAAACAGACCGGCTATGGGTAGCAGTTTACGACGGTTTCTCACGCATGGCAGTACCACTATTCATGATTGTTTCCGCCTTCCTCCTTGCACCGATGAAAAAAGAACAGACCACATGGCAATTTTACCGCCAGCGCTGCTTACGCATCCTGCCACCATTTTTTATTTTCATGATACTCTATAGTACCTTACCAATGTTGTGGGGAGCGATCAATGGAGAGACATCATTGAACGATATGTCGCGAATATTACTGAACTTCCCATCACAGGCCGGACACTTATGGTTTATGTATCCTTTGATCAGTCTTTATTTGTTCATACCCATCATATCACCGTGGTTGAGTAAAGCCACAAAGAAAGAAGAGCGTTTCTTCATTGGGCTATTCCTGTTATCAACATGTATGCCGTATCTCAACCGCTGGTTTGGTGAAGTATGGGGGCAATGTTTCTGGAATGAGTACCACATGCTATGGTATTTCTCAGGCTATCTGGGATACCTCGTATTGGCACATTACATACGTGTTCACCTTACATGGAACCGTTCCAAACGTCTCACCGTAGGAGGCATTCTAATGATCATCGGAGCTGTATGGACCATTTATTCATTCTATATCCAGGCTGTGCCCGGAGAAATTCTTTCCACACCTGTAATAGAAATAGGATGGGCTTTCTGTACAATCAATTGTGTGCTTCTTACAACGGGTACATTCCTTATTTTCACATGCATCAATCGCCCAAATCCCCCACGAATTCTAACAGAAGCATCAAAACTCAGCTATGGCATGTATCTCATGCATATATTCTGGCTCGGGTTGTGGGTAACAGTATTCAAGCACACTCTGGCACTGCCTACCGTTGCGGCTATACCTTGTATTGCAGTGAGTACATTCATTTGCTGTTTCGTAACAGCAAAGATCATCTCATTTATACCGGGCAGTAAATGGATAATAGGATAAATATCAAATTATTTATGGAAGTATTGGGGGCTGATCTAAAGACAGCCCCCAATACTTCCATAAATCGGATTACGACGCCAGTCAATGGGATGATATCAAATACACTTTCGCTCAATTGGCCTCGCTTCTCAGCATGAGGATGACCATTTATAATGGCCTATTCTGCCATTACAAATTCTATGATTGTCCGGCCTTGAGTAGCGACAATGGGTTTCTTTAAGTTATACTTAACACCATTTACCAGCATGGTGGATAGCTTACTGCCTGTTCCTACCATCTTGACATCCAATGTCCCCATCTGATAACGCAAGTCTTTAAGTTCTTTAAAACCCAAATCTTTCATCAACTTAAAGTTGGGTGCAAAAGTTACCCCCGAAGTTGAAAATGACATACCAAGCAAACCACTGAAAACCATGTTTATATACCCCGTAGCCGACCAAGTCTGATCATATACAGAATTCCATTGGCCACCCTGCTGCCAGCCTCCATCGACCTTGCCCGTATCCTCATTATATATTTCATAAAAGCAGTTATTACCCTTATTGATGGCTAAATCAGCAAGATTCATCATCTCCTTCATGAAGATGTCATCTCGTCCACTCTTGCTACAGGCATCCGCCCAAAAGCCATTGACAAATGGCCACACAATCTGATTATGGCGACCGGGATGCTCCTTTGAGAAACGTTTAAATGCCGGATAAATGGAAGGCAAACCGTATTTTCCCATATAAACTCCGCTGATGATTTTTTTTGCTTCCTGAGGAGTCACAACCTGGAACAAAATAGCAAAAGAAATACCCAACCCTTCTTGATAAGCATGCACTTTGCCATTTCCATCAATCAGATAGTTCAAACGGTTCTGTTTCTTATCATAGAGATATTTACGTATATTTTCCTTTTGGATAGAGGCCTTTTGCTTATATTCCTTAATATTCTTCTTATCTCCTAACACTCGTGCCATATCAGCCAACAACTCATATGCTCGAAAATAAATACAATTTGTGCTCAAACACTTGATAGTCTTTGATCCTGGATGGTCCAACACATAAGAAGATTTATTGGTAGGTTCGTAGATGGGCTCTTCATATCCGGCAATACCGTCGTTGAAAACCGAAGGACCTGTGAATAGACCGTATTTCTCATCATAGGCTTCCTTCTCCAATTTCTTCATTGTATTAGCAGAAGCTATATAAGCTTGTTTCAGAAAGTTAAGATCGTTGTTTTTCAGATAGAAATCATAGGCAGCCATAACCCAGATAATCTGATCCCAGTATTGATGTCCTATCAACTTCCGGTCATCGATTGTAACACTCCAGAGAGAATAAGCGGTTTTCTCCGGTATAAGTAGACTGGCAGCATTCCAAGCATTGATGGAAACATCACGTGTCCACTCACCGCCATATTGCCCTCCGGCTTTAATCAAACTGTCAGGGGCATTTTTATATAATGTCTTAGTAGCAAGTGTAAAGGCTTTATCGACTAACGGAGTTTCCGTTGTCAGTTGCTGAGCATTTACTTCTGCCGCTACGAAAAAAGCTGAAGCTAGAACAAAAAGACTTTTCATAATATTCTTGTTATTGATATAATGTTATATACTTATTAAAAAACTGCAAACTCATAAATACGTGTGTCCTTGCCATTAGCGGCCTGTACCGGTTGAGTAACCAACAGACGCAGATAGCGTACCTTCTCAGTCTTACCCAAAGAACGGTTGATAACATTCTGCTTGTTTCCGGTTACAAAGTCCAATGTGCGCCATGCTTCATTCGGGTTATTCCGACCTTGCAAGAAGCAGCTGCCAGTGATATAAGAATAGCTTTCCTGAGCAGCATTCACCATCTTCCAACCGCTTATTTCCTTTTCCATTCCCAAATCAAAATCAATATAGTTAGGAAGCATAGAGGTATCGCACCATTTAGTATTCTCGTTTCCATCAATGAGAAATGCAGGTTTCTCATTGTCGTTGGTATATCCCGACCAAGCAACGATATGTTCCGGTTTCAACAGATTGATCTTCAGTTCTGCTGTCTTCTGCAAGCTGGTATCATCTTCATTGGCAGTCTGGAATAAAGTAGATAGTGCTTTAACAGGTGCATATGGTTCTTCAACCAATGTAGCAGCAAAAATAACAATATCTTTATTATCGGGCAGGATAACCTCAGTTGCTTTAGCAGGGATGTCAATGGCAAACTTGAACATATAAGTAAACTCATAAGCATGATCTCCCTCAGCGGAATGGCGGTGTGTACCGACATAGGCCACTTCTGCATCTTTCAAATAGCCTTGTGTATGGCCTGTATGCCCCCATTGTCCGATGAAACCGGTATAAGAAGGAACGACAATCTCCTGCAAATTCTTCCCTGCCTGGAATACGCCTCTAACATCTTCTTCAGCAGTTGCCGCAGCAGCCAGTATATACAAACGGTTATAGGAATGTCCGGCAGGCAGCTGCAAGGTATTTCCGCTACATAACATACCATTCATTTCTTCTTTTGTTTCCAGATGGAAAGGAACACGATTAACAGTTATATCGGCAGGTATTAATTCAGCGGCATAAGAATAACCGGCTTCGAAATTAGCCTCCCAACGAAATTCGTTCCAGCTGAAACATTTACGGTCATAATTGAGAGGCAGTTGTTCGCATCGCAATTCTTCCTTCTTATTATCATTGAAACGGACTTTATAAGTCTTGATACTGTTGGGCTGTATGGAGACTTCCAGCTGATTACCGCTGAAGTCCGCACTTCCTATACTCTTCTCCGTACCATCTGCTTCAACGGCACTTGTAATAGTTCCTGCAAATGTCAGCACTGCATTTTGTGGAGCTTTGCCACCCGTTTCGTACGCACGCACCACATATTCGTCCGAACTTTCCGCTTTCTTCAAAGCTTTGATGACAACGTTACTATTGTCCGAGGATGCGAAAGAGAAAGCTTTGCCCAATGTTCCGGAATGTTTCTCGGCAGCAAAAGCCTTCAGACGCTGATTCAATACTTCAGACTCCTTAACGACCTGCGCCTTGTCCAAACCGCCGGCATGCCCTACCAAACTATAAGTGAAAGTATGATATCCCAGGTCCTGACGGTCCTGATACGGATAGTTGTTCTTAGTCTCGGGTGTATGAAGCAATGTCAGGCGGAGTGTATGATTATCAGGTTTATCCCAGCCATATTTACTGTCATTCATAATAGAAACACCATAACTGCCGTCACTATCGGTTAAATCCGCCCAATATTGGGCATATACTTCATAAGCGGTCAATATATTATTACCTCTCTGAACGCTGCCTATACCCAGATCGTAGGTCGCCTTCTCGTTATCAACATTCAAGGGGAATTCTGCTTTCAGCAGTGCATTCGTTGACTGCCAGTCTATCTCATTGTAAAAGTCTATACGGTCAGCCAATTCTCCCTCGTAAAGCCGGATATACTGACGGAACAACGATTTGCCATGGCGCTTTTCTATACACAAAGTCTTGCGCAGGGCACCATTCTCACACAGATTCATTTTCACGTCTTCAGTAATAGAAACAGGTGCACGGTCAATTGTCTTTTTCAGAATCTCCCAAGCTGGCCAATTATATGATTCATTCTCAGTAAAAAGAGCCAGACGAATAGATTTGCCGTCCTTAACAAGTTCTTTATTATTTTTCTTATCGTAAAGCGAGATTATATCTCCCTGCTTATCCAATGAGATTTTATAGACAGAGTTCTCCACTGTTGTTTCTGAAACAAAAGAATCTGCCAGCTTCTGGCTTCCGGAAAGTCGGACATCATACACGGCATATCCTGTAGCAGGTACAGTTGCTTCTATCAATAAATACACAGTTCCATTCCGGTAAGAAAGTAATTGGGAAGCAACTTGCTTGCCTTCCGCATTATAAACACTGACACCTTTAGGGAATTTGGGAGCTTCAATCGCTACCTCCGCTACATCCGTAACCGGAAATCCGAGTGCATTGTAGAACACAACCGGAATCCCCTTGACGCGAGTATCCATTTTCTCAGAAACAGCCCCTACCGAAGCTGTCAGAACACCTGAAAATTGCTTTAATGAAAGCAATTCATCATTCCACGAAAACTCATAAGCACGTGGGATACTGGTACCGGTAAGGTCATCATGGAATTGGTGGAAAATGAAACGCTTCCATGCTTCTGTCAGACTTTCACCCGGATAACCGGCTATACCCAACCAATCCGCTGCTACGGCCGCTCTTTCGGCAGCATCTCCCAAAAGTTCATTCTGACGGTTATAAAGCTTCATGGCAGCTTGCGAAGTATAACATCCGGTTCCATGTACATCCATCAGCAATTCACCGTTGAAAACGGGCAATTCCGAATGTTTTTCATAAGGAAGATAATCCTTGAATAACTGATCGCTCGTTGCGCTGATTATTTCTAACGGACCGTTCCCCTTGATACCTTTCTCTACAGAACTGACAGAGCCTATTGAGGGAGAACCACCCGTATCACCCGTACCATAATAGCGATAAACCGTATTCAATGGAGTGCGCTTAGTCAGTCCCAACAATTCTTTATCTTCCGACAGGTCAATGTTATTCCAGCGCTTACCATAATCATAGCCATGAGCAAGCATAATAGAAGAACCGTCAATCCCCTTCCACAATCCAAGCATAAAAGGATGTTTACTCTCTCCATAAAAAGGATGGTTACGCCAGTCGAGTTTCTGCGAGGAAAAGCCGATGAGACCGCAATGTTTGGCAATAGTAGGCAACGTCCAGCCAAAGCCAAAACAGTCGGGCAAGAAAATATCCGTACTTTCTGTCCCGAACTCTTTTCTGTAATATTCCTGTCCAAGCAGGATGTTACGAATGGAAGACTCAACAGAGGGTACCAGCACATCCGATGCTTCCCAACTACTGCCACTGATATGCCAGCGACCTGAACGCACAAATGCTTTGAGTTGCTCATATTCACTGGGAAAGTATTCTTTCATCCAAGCATATTTGACACCTCCTTCAAAATTGAAGATATAATCGGGATACTTCTTCAACAAAAACAGATTACGGGACAAGGTATTCCAAACATACTCTTTGATGGTGGTTTGGACATCCCAATTCCATTGAGTATCCAGGTGGGCATCTGCCACCATATAAGCTTTCGCTTTTTTCTCCGGTTTTGCACTCTGTGCATGCATACTACCTGAACAAAGCAGCGCAGATGCTAATAGGATAACTGGTAATTTCATAGTAAAATATTCTATTGTGAATAATACAGATATTTATCAATCGCAAAAATAGCGGCACTTGCCTAAAAGCATACCTATATTTATGCCATAAAAGTGTAATTACATGGCTATGGCTGTAAAACGCACAAAAAAGTCAGAAAAGTATTACTCTTTTTTCTATGCTTCCCAACCATATCCTACCATAATTCTCTATCTTTGCAATACCTAATTAGTCCGATATACAGATATGAAAAACAAACACTACTTCCCTCAAGTTTCACTGCTTATCTGCATCTTATGCTGCTTTCCGCATTTGATTCATGCATACAGTCTACGGCAATTTTCAAACAAAAACGGCTTATCCAACAGTGCTATCTTATCCCTTTACCAGGATCATCAGGGAGTCATCTGGATCGGTTCATGTGATGGTCTGAATATTTTCGACGGCACCAATATCCATGTATATAATCCTGTCAACCCGACGAAAGCCCCATTATCCGGAAACCTGATTAACGACATCATGGAGACTGAAAAGGATGTATTATGGATACAGACCAACTATGGACTGGACCGTCTGGATACTAAACTCCAGACATCCAAAAGCTTTACGGAGTTCAAAGACAAGAACTATATGGCAAAAAGCAGGGATAATGACCTTTTCATTGTAAAAGACGACGGATATATCTATTACTATCAACCGGAAAAACAACTCTTCCAAAAGTTGGAAGTACCTCAAATAGCATTCGGACACGTATTATCCACTATCATCGACAAAAACAATATTCTATGGGTATTCACTTCGAATAATGACACCCGCAGCTATCAGATAATCAAGAATAAAGAAGAGATAGCCCTCACCCCCAACAATCTTTTCAAACATTCCGAACAGTTATTATGGGCATTCGCAGAAGAAGACCTGGTCTATTTCATCGATAAGACCTACTCACTCTATGAATATGACTTCGGAAATCAACAGCAATACTTTATTGCAGATCTCAAAGCAGAAGTCGAAACACGCGGAGAAGTTTCTTCCATCATCAAACAACAAAACGACTATTACATTGGCTTCAAAAGTAGCGGATTGATCGTATTGAAATATATGTCCGATCAGAAAATAAAATACCAGATGCAAGATACAGAAATCCATTCCGGCATCTTCTGTCTGATGAAGGACAAATATCAGGATATTGTTTGGATAGGAACAGACGGACAAGGGGTATACATGTATTTCAATGATGCTTTCTCCATTACCAATACACTGCTGGATACTCCTGTATACCAGATAAACAACCCCGTACGTACCGTTTACTACGACGAGGAACAAACCTTATGGATAGGAACCAAAGGAGGAGGTATATTGCGTATCAGGAATTATTCTCCGGAAACCAATGCAGCAGTTTCTTTCGACCGGATCTCCATCAGCAACAGTACCTTAACCGACAACACCGTCTATTGCTTTGCCCCCGGTTCTGCGAACAGGCTATGGATTGGAACGGAAAACGGGCTTAACTACTATTCATACCAGAATAAACAGCTGAAAGCGTTTACAGTGATAGCCGATGGAAAGAAGGTGAAATATGTACACTCTATCAACGAACTAAATGATACCACTTTATGGGTATCCACTGTAGGTGAAGGTATCGTAAAAGTTATTTTGGATAAAGCCGGTAGCTCTCCTTCCGTTAAATCGGCTACCAGAATTGTTCTGGATGACGGGCGTATGGCTTCCAATTATTTCTTTACCTCCTTCCAGGAGAATGATTCTATCCTTTGGTTCGGTAATCGTGGCTATGGAGCCTACCGGCTCAATGTCGAAACCGAACAACTAACTCCATACAGGTTTGATAATGTAGTGAACAGTCAGACGGCCAATGATATTTTCGCCATTTATAAAAATGAGAAAGGATATTGGCTGGGAACCAGTTCCGGACTACTTCACTTCAATGAAGATTACTCACATTATCATGACAGGGCTGACCTTTTCTCAAACAACACAGTACATGGCATTTTGGAAGACCAGCAAAATAACCTTTGGATCAGCACGAATCAAGGACTAGTAAGGTTCAATCCTAAAACCAATACCGGGCAGACTTACGACCGGGAAAACGGACTGGAAGTCACTGAATTCAGTGATGGAGCTTTCTATAAAGACTCGCGGACCGAAACTTTATTCTTCGGAGGGACAAACGGATTTGTTACCGTCAAGCCTAATGCTTATATTATGGCAGACTATATGCCTCAAATAAACCTGAAGGGATTATCTATCTTCGGAAAAGAATACAATATTCATGATTTTCTCCACGACAAAAAAGGAAAGAAGATACTTCAGCTGGATTATAGCCGGAACTTCTTCTGCATCGACTTTATGGCAATAGATTATATAAATGGTAACAATTACTCTTATTCTTACAAATTGGACGAAGTAAGCAGCCAATGGATAGAAAGTGGAACATCGGCCAGCGCCATCTTCTCCAATCTTGCACCCGGACAATATACTTTGTTAGTGAAATACAAGAATAACATGAATGGAAAAGAGTGCGAACCGCAGAAACTTCTGATTCAGATTACTCCTCCCTGGTATTTAAGTAATTGGGCATATATTCTCTATTTCATATTAATCGCTTTGTTCTGCATTCTTGCTGTTTACAGGATAGTTCATCAATACCGCCGGAAGCAGCACCGCATGATTGAGAAATTGAACCGGGAAAAGAAAGAAGAAGTCTATGAGTCCAAGCTACGCTTCTTTACCAACATCACTCATGAATTCTGTACGCCACTGACGCTGATTTATGGTCCGTGCGAAAAGATACTTGCCTACCCGCAATCTGATTCGTACATCCGCAAATACGGGAAGATGATACAGCAGAATACAGAAAAACTGAATGGCTTGATTCTGGAACTGCTGGAATTCCGCAGGCTGGAAACCGGTCATAAGGTGCTTTCTATCCAAAGATTATCCGTATCGGACAAACTCCGGAACATAGCGGAATCCTTCTGTGAATTGGCTGAAAATAAGAATCTGAACTATCGGTTGGATATTGAACCGGACATCGAATGGAACACGGATATCAGTTGTTTCAGTAAGATCGTTAATAACCTGATCTCAAATGCTTTCAAATATACTCCGGAAGAAGGGAATATCACCATCGGTCTGAAAGTAGAAAACCAGCTTCTAACCCTTAATATATCCAACTCAGGAAAGGGGATAGCGAAAGAGAATCTTGCAAAGATATTCGATCGCTATAAGATATTGGATTCTTTTGAAATGAATGGCAAGAATTCACGGAATGGGCTGGGATTGGCTATTTGTAAGAATATGGTTACTCTGTTGAACGGTGAAATCAATGTCAGCAGTATTCAGAATGAGATAACTACATTTACAGTCACTTTACCGGAACTATCGCCCACTGCACAGGAAGCAGAAACACCCCAAAAAGTGTATGCAACAGGACCTCTGAATACAAATACGGAGCCCATGGAACTGGAACAGACCACTGTTAATTTCGACACTTCCAAGCACACGGTTATGATCATTGACGACGATCCTTCTATGTTATGGTTCGTCTCGGAAATATTTGTAGATAAATACAATGTATTATCTTTCAATAACGCTGCAGAAGCTTTGGCCAGCCTGGAACTGAAGCAGCCGGATCTGATTATTTCAGATGTGATGATGCCTGAAATAGACGGGCTTTCCTTTGCCCAGAAAATCAAGCAAAACAAGTTATGGAGCCATATTCCACTCATTCTACTGTCTGCCCTTCATCACGAAGACGATCAGGTGAAAGGCATTGAAGCTGGTGCAGAAGTGTATGTGACGAAACCTTTCAATGTAAAATATTTAGAGAAAGTAGTCTACCGATTGATTAAAAGAGAATCGGACCTGAAAGAATATTATAGTTCCATATTCAGTTCATTCAAAGTGGAAAACGGGAACTGTATCCACAAAGAAGATCAGGAATTCCTGGATAAGGTGATAGAAACCATAGAAAAGAATATCACAAACCCTGACTTATCCGTTGAACTATTGAGCAGTGACCTGGGCTATAGCACCCGTCAGTTCTACCGTAAATTAAAACCTATAACAGACAAATCTCCTGCTGATATCATCAAAGAATATCGCCTCACAATGGCCGAGCGACTGCTGCTGACAAAGAACTATACCATTGAGGAAATTATGGACAAGACAGGTTTCAATAACCGCGGAACGTTCTATAAGTTATTCTCCCAGCGTTTCGGTATGCCACCACGCCAATATAGGGAACAGCAGAAGGATAGTGTGAAGAAAGAATTGACAGATATGGATTCTATCAACGAATAGCGTCACCGGATAAGAATAAAAAAGGGAAGCTTTACTTCCCTTTTACAATCCTCTTAATATCATTCAATTTATTCAATGCCTCCAGCGGGGTCAGATTATTCACATCCAAATTCAAAATCTCGTCACGTATCTGGCAGAGCACAGGATCTTCCAACTGGAAAAAGCTAAGTTGCATGCCGCCACGCGTCTCTCCTACTTCCGCCATCGGCTTACTTGCAATACCTTGCTGACGATTGTCCGCCTCAAGCTGTTTCAGAATGTCATTCGCACGTTTTACGATACTTTTCGGCATACCTGCCATCTTTGCCACATGGATACCAAAGGAGTGTTCACTACCGCCACGTTCCAGTTTACGCAGGAAAATGACCTTATTATCCACCTCCTTAACGGAAACATTGTAGTTCTTGATACGTTTGAAGCTTTTCTCCATCTCGTTCAACTCGTGATAGTGCGTAGCAAACAACGTACGTGCCTTGGCTTTAGGGTGTTCATGAATATGCTCTACAATTGCCCAGGCAATAGAAATACCGTCGTACGTAGATGTACCTCGTCCCAACTCGTCAAAAAGCACCAGACTGCGCGAAGAAAGGTTATTCAAAATATCAGCCGCCTCGTTCATTTCCACCATGAAAGTAGACTCTCCGACAGAGATATTATCACTGGCACCTACACGGGTAAATATCTTATCTACCAAACCGATATGTGCACTCTCGGCAGGTACGAAGCTGCCAATCTGCGCCAGTAGCGTTATCAACGCCGTCTGTCTCAGCAATGCAGACTTACCCGCCATGTTCGGACCGGTAATGATGATGATCTGTTGCGAGCTACTATCCAGCACCACATCATTGGCAATGTACTTCTCTCCTATGGGAAGTTGCTTCTCGATAACCGGATGTCGTCCCTGGCGGATATCCAGAACATCGTTATCTTCGATGACAGGACGTATATAGTTATTCTCACGTGCCACATTGGCAAAAGACAGCAAACAGTCCAGACGCGCGATCTGGTTTGCATTCACCTGAATGGCAGGAATAAACTCACTTAGAGCCTGCACCAATTCCATGTAGAGCTGGGTTTCCAGTATCAATATCTTATCTTCGGCGCCGAGAATTTTCTCTTCGTACTCTTTCAGCTCTTGTGTAATGTAACGTTCGGCATTGGCCAAGGTCTGTTTACGTATCCACTCCTGTGGTACTTTATCCTTATGTGTATTGCGCACTTCAATATAGTAACCGAATACATTGTTGTAACCGATTTTCAGACTGGGAATTTCAGTCAGTTCACTTTCCCGTTGCTGTATCTGTAGCAGATAATCTTTACCGGAATAAGCTATCTGGCGTAATTCATCCAATTCGGCATTGACGCCTGACTTCATAACACCACCTTTGTTTATCAGCAACGGAGGATCATTATTAATCTCTTTTTCAATGCGGTCACGAATGGACTTACAGATATTCAGTTGTTCACCGATACGGTTCAGACTAGCATTATCCGCCTCCAGACAGGCTTCCTTAATAGGCTCAATAGCCTGCAAAGCTACCTTTAATGCAACTACTTCACGAGGAGAAACACGTCCTACAGCCACTTTAGAGATGATACGTTCCAGATCACCTATCAAATGCAACTGTTCTTCGATCAGTTCTTTGAAATCCGGCTGACGGAAAAAATATTCCACTACATTCAAGCGTTCATTGATAGGCAGTACATCTTTCAACGGAAACACCAACCAGCGCTTCAGCAAACGGGCACCCATCGGACTGATAGTCTTATCAATCACGTTCAGCAAGCTGCTGCCTCCATCATTCATGCTGCCTATCAGCTCAAGGCTACGGACCGTGAATTTATCCAGACGGACGTATTTATCTTCTTCAATACGCGCCAAAGAAGTGATATGCCCGATTTGGGTATGCTGCGTCATGATGAGATATTGCAGGATGGCTCCCGAAGCGATGATACCATTCTTGAGATGCTCTACACCAAAACCTTTCAGATTCTTCGTTTCAAAATGCTTCAGAAGTTTCTCCCGGGCGGTGGTCTCTGTAAATACCCAGTCGTCCAGTTCGAAAGTAAAGAACTTACTTCCGAAATTTCCCTCGAACATCCCCCGCTTACCACGTTCAAAAAGTACTTCTTTGGGCGCAAAGTTATTCAATAGCTTGTCTACATAGTCAAAAGGCCCTTCTGCTGTAAGAAACTCACCCGTAGATATATCGAGAAATGCCACACCGCACGTTCCCTTACCAAAATGTACGGCAGCCAGAAAGTTATTCTCCCGGTAATTCAGTATATTATCATTGATGGAAACACCAGGAGTTACCAGTTCCGTAATACCCCGCTTCACCAGTTTCTTGGTCATTTTCGGGTCTTCCAACTGGTCACAGATGGCTACACGCTTCCCGGCACGTACCAGTTTAGGCAGATACGTATCCAGTGCATGATGAGGGAATCCCGCCATTTCAACAGTCTTTCCTTTACCATTGGCACGCTTAGTCAGGGTAATTCCCAGGATTTCGGCTGCAACAACAGCATCAGTAGAATAAGTTTCATAGAAGTCGCCGCAACGAAACAGCATAACGGCATCAGGATGCTTGGCTTTCAGGTCCAAGAACTGTTTCATCATCGGGGTAAGGACAATATCTTCTTCGCTCACAGTAGTTGTTCTTTATAAATTTATTAATATGCAAAAGTGCAGCTATTTTCGCAGCCATGCAAAGATAATTCTTTTTTAGAAAACAAGTACTGGGGGGACCCAAATCCTTAGTAAGCCTTAACAAAAACAACACTTTTACTAAAACATGTTATAAAACACTCTTTTTTATTTGTTTTATTTGCAGATATCCCAGAAGTCCGTATCTTTGCACTGTGTTTTTCATAGTATTAGATTTAAGGTTAACAAAGGTTGGAGTACAGCGGTACTCCTTTTTTTATGCCCATACTTTACAAGGAGGTTCACAAAAATGCCATTTTGATTGAAGTATTGCCAATAATACCCTATTTTTGCAATCGCCACCAAAGAAAATACCTTGTAACATTATGGAAAACAGAATTCATCGTACAGAAATTCAGATATATGTATCCCCCTTTCTCATTGTCATCTTCCTATTAATGAGCATTTCCTCATATGCACAGCAAATAATAGCCAAACAAATGCCTTTTCTGGAGCAGTTGCCTTCCAATGAAGTAATAGACTTACATCAGGATCAGAATGGGTTCATCTGGTTAGGAACTAAAAACGGCTTAGGACGATATGACGGATACCAACTCCAGACTTTCAAATCAGACTTTAACCAGCCTCATTTATTAACCGATGACTTCATCTGGTGTTTTGCTGAAGATGATAATTACCTGCTGGTAGGAACAAGACAGGGGGTTAATTTGGTGGATAAAAGCAACTATCAGATACGGCCATTCCCAGATACAGAAATCCAGAATACATGGATAAACTTCATGTTGGTAGATAGCCGGAAAGAACTATGGATATGTACCCGTAATCAGGTTTCTCACTATAATTCAGACTATTCATTGAAGAAGCGCTACGGAAATTTGATCCCGGCGGTTCCCAATAATGGTATAAACTCAATATATGAAGATCATTTCGGCAATATATGGGTATGCACATGGGGAGGAGGTTTATATAAGTATCTCAAGAATACAGATACATTTATGAGTTTCCCTACACTCGGAGCGAATAATAATCCGTTTAAAATATTTCAGGACAAAGATGACCAATATTGGATATTGACTTGGGGAGACGGTATCTACCGTTTTCATCCGGATGCAACAGAGGATAGAATGTACACGCATCAAGAAATCTTCAATGAAAAACTGCACCAGCCTGAAACCGCCTTCTTCAGTGTAGTACAAGATGATGTTTACGGCTATATATGGATATTCGGCTACCACGAACTTTATGCTTTCAAAGTGGCGGACGGACATCTGGAAAAAGTGGACCTCAGCTCGTATATGTTCGATTATAACAAAATGTTCAGCCAGATCATCAAAGACAGGGAAGGCAACCTTTGGGCCGGGGCCTATGACAGCGGGTATCACTTGCTAATGGGAAATCCTGCCATAGCTAATAACTTCTTGCCCAAACTGAAAAGACATGTAGGTTTCGACACGAATATAACCACTCTGGGTATTGACCCCAACAACGGGCTCTGGTTCAATCAGGAACGTTGGGGACTCTGCTGGTATGACATAGAACAAGATAAATTCTATGACTACTCGAATACAAATTCCGGAGTGCATAATATAGGATATATCCTCCGTTCGAAACAGCCGGGAGAATTCTGGCTGGGATGCAGAGACCAACCCACCCTCTACAAGGCAAAACTAAACAGTAAAAGAGAAATTGAGTACTTACTGGCAAAGGACTTATATACACCAAAGGGGACTACTGGCAACATTACATCCATGTATGAAGACAGTAAGGGGAATTTATGGGTAGCTACCACCGGACAGCTCTATCTAAAACCGGACAGCAAAGACTTTATCATCCCCGAATTCTCTCTGCCCAACATTACATCTATTGCAGAAGACGGACACGGTAACATCTGGTTGGCAACCGAAGATTCCGGTTTACATAAGTTTTCTTTAGGGGATAAACTGAAACCGATTAAACAATACTCAACCCAGAATTCATCCTTACCCAGTAACAATATTGACAAGATAGTGATCCAGGAAAATCATTTATGGATTGCCACTACTCAAGGTTCCATCCTGCAAATGGATCTCAACTCAGAGATAATGAAGGACTTCAGCAACTCATGCGGAATGACCGGACAGTCTATTTTAGGGATGAAACATGACAGGAATACCCTTTGGATACTAACAAACCGACAATTGACTGCCTATGATATCCAGTCAGATAGATACATTCATTATTCAAATTCAGACGAATCCGTTCAGATAAACTCGTTCAAGAAGGACGTCATAGACTTGTTCAACGGCAAGCTTTATGCCGGTGGGCATGGTGGCTTTGTATCGATGGCTTCCTCAAAATTCCCAGCTAAGAAGATCAATTCCAATCCGGTCATCATAACAGATATCAAAGTATCCAATAATTCTTTCTTCTTCAATCCCCAGCGCCAGTCGAATGATTTATCAACCCGAAGCATCTGGTTGGAGCCCGAAGATAACAATCTTGAAATCTTCTTCTCCGCTCTTCAATTTACAGCAACATCGAGAATAAGATACGCCTACAAGATGGATGGTGTGGACAAAGAGTGGGTATACACCGAAACCGGTAATCGGTCGGCTTTCTACAATAAAATTCCTAAAGGATATCATACTTTCAAGGTACGCTCTACAGATGAATACGGCTACTGGAAAGACGACGTCACAGAACTACATATCTATAAAAAGCCGGCTTGGTACGAAACATGGTGGGCATACGGTACCTATATAACTCTCATCATTCTGATCCTTTATTCCATCATGTTCTATTACCTGCACAGGGTAAGACGGTCCGACCAGGTTAGATTCCAGAAAGAACTGACCAAGACTAAACTGGAATATTTCACCCATATAAGTCATGAACTGCTCACCCCGCTCACTACCATCAGCTGCGTAGCAGATGATTTGGAAGAAACAAAGGTATCTCCACAGGAAGATGTACATATATTGAAAAGTAATGTGCTCCGCTTAAAACGCTTAATCCAGCAAGTGCTAGATTTTCGGAAAGTAGAAAACGACTCGTTTGTACTCACCCCTACCTATGGCAATATCAGCAGCTTCATCCGTGAAATCTACCATACAGGCATACGACCGATCATTGAAAAGAAAAACCTTCATTTCAGTCTTCATCTGGAAGAAAAAGACATTTGGGGATATATGGACTTTGACAAAATAGACAAGGTTCTGTACAATATACTCTCGAATGCGGCCAAATATACACCTGCCGATAAAAAAGTAGAGCTGAATGTATCGACTCTGCAAAAGGATAATTCCCGATTCCTCCGGATAGAGGTGCAGGATGAAGGAATCGGCATAGACCAGAAAGAAATATCCAAGATATTCACTCCATTCTATGTGAACAAAACAGCTTATGCACCTCAATCAAACGGTGTAGGGCTTTCATTAACCAAGAAACTGGTGACCTTGCATAAAGGAGACATCCAGGTAGAAAGCAGCATCGGAGAAGGTTCCAGATTCACTGTTCTAATCCCTATCGACCGGAATTATTATCCGGAAATAAAGGACATTATCGAAACCAGTGAAATACCGTCAACAGTACCGAATGAAGCAACAGAAGATACAGAAGAGAAAGAAGATACGATATTATTGGTAGATGACAATGAAGAGTTCCTGCTATTGATGAAAAGAAAGTTGGCAACACACTACAATATACTCACTGCTACGAATGGAAAAAAAGCATTGGAAATTGTAAGAAGCGAAGACGTAGACCTGATGGTCAGCGACTATATGATGCCCGAAATGGATGGAATCGAGCTCTGTGCAACAATGAAACAGGACATCAACACCAGCCATATACCGGTATTGATGCTTACGGCAAAAAGTTCAGTGGAAGACCAAGTGAGATGTTTCAATGCAGGAGCAAACGGATACCTGACGAAACCATTCGATATGAAAATGCTTAATGCACGCATTGACAATCTGATGAAATCCAACCAGAAGCGACAAGAGAAGTTCAGAGTCGATACGGAAATCAATGTTGTAGCACTGGAATATCAGAGTACTGACGAGCAGTTCCTGGAAAAAGCCATCGAATGTATAGAGCAACATCTGATTGAAACCGAATTTGATATAGATACTTTTGCCTCTGAACTCAACGTTTCCAAATCCACTCTAAATAGAAAAATGAAAGCAATGACCGGTCTCTCCCCAGTAGAGTTTATTCGCAACATCCGGCTTAAACATGCATGTACACTCCTGAAAAAGCCTTTCATTAATGTCTCCGAGGTTGCCTATGCGGTTGGTTTCAGCAATCCAAAGTATTTCACAAAGTGTTTTAAAAAGGAATTTGACGTAACGCCTACCGAATATCAGAAAAAGGAAGAAGATAAATAAACGACTTACCCGTTGGCGGAGTTTATTGCTCATCATTTTATTCCTTTCATTTTCCGTTTTGAATTCCTCCAACCAATTGCTACTTTATTATTTGCTTTCCCCTATACTACAACAAAATCCCTCTCCAGCAACAAGTGTATTTTTGACGCAGTTAAGGTATACAAATAACGCATTCCCCGCTCTGTACCCCTTTCTGCCTCATTTGAGTACTCCTCCCTGTTCTTTTCTATATTTATTTGCATCGGCCTTGAAGACCGCAAACCAATAACAAGGATAAAGAGTTTCAGTGACCAATCCTTTTAATAATAATATATATGAAAGACAAATTTCTTAAATTAATCCAAAGAAAAAGCTGGCTGTTGCTGGCCCTGTTCTTCATCAGCAGTTGTAGCAATGAAGACATCGTGAAACATCCCGTCATCACCAACAAGTATGATCCCTCAAAGCCTCAGGCACTGACCGGCTTTATCCCGGAAAAAGGAGGAATAGGTGACAAAATCATTGTTCAGGGAAACTTCGGTACAGACCTATCCAAGATGAAAGTGATCTTTGCCGATACCAAAGAGGCTAACATCATATCAAGTGACGGAACTTCTATTTACTGTACCGTACCAAAACAACCAGGCGGTAATAATTCTGTTAAAGTCGTTGTAGGCGATAAAGAGCTTACCATCGACAAGACATTTGCCTACACGCAGGTACAGAAAGTTTCTACAGTTTGCGGAACCTACAATAAAAGAGGAGATACCGATGGAAACATCTACGATGCACTATTCAATAATGTATTTGCTGTCGGTATAGTGGCAGGAGATAACATTGTAGCAGTAGAGTCGGATAAACAACGGGTACGCCTGATTTCAGAGAGCGAGAACCTGGTTACAACCCTGATAAGCGGATTCAAAGCAGGTAAACCTGCAATCAATAAAACCCGTGATAAAATGTACTTTATTGATGTCAAATCAGCTAAAGTATATATCCTGCGCCGTGAAAATAGCTGGCAGCCGGAGCTATTGCGCGAAGGTATCACCGAATTATCCGCCAACAATGGTGAAACCTGGTCCTGCATTATTGACGATGAAGAGAAATACCTCTATACAAGAAATCACCTGGGGATCTTCGTACGTATCAATCTGACAGAAAAAGATGATAGCGGACAGTACAAAGTAGAAAAACTCCTTGAACACCGCTGGGACTTTGAAGCTTGGGTTTCCGACCATTGTAGCTATCTGGCTTATAGCCGTGTAGAAGATTGCTTCTATTTTGCAGAAGACAGGACACATGCTGTATACCGGATTAAACAGAACGCTGACGGCACATGGTCGGACGAAAGATATGCCGGAAACGGCTGGCCTAATCAAACCAATACGGAAGGTTATCGGGAAGACATACAGTTTGCCTGGCCAAATGGAGTAACTGTTGACAATGAGGGCAACATATATGTAGTAAACGCAGGCGGACAATCCATCCGAAAGATATCCTACCCGGATGGCTACGTAACAATTGCTGCTGGTGGCACCATGTCGGGCGAGACTGAAACAGACGGACTCCCACTGGAATGTACATTCCTATATCCCAAAGATATAGCTATGGATTCTGAAGAAAACTTCTATATAGCCGGAGGTGCAGGATTGAATGTGCGTAAACTCGCTATAGAATAAACTCCTTCCCGTAAATCAATAAATAAACTAATATATGAAAAATAGATTTTTCCTTATACTTTCATTCCTATTGTTTGCAAGTGTGTTTCCACTTGCCGCACAGAATGGTTTCACCGTATCCGGTATTGTGATGACGGAGCAAGGTGAAGAATTACCCGGTGTTACGATTCAATATAAAAACAATCCCTCCAAAGGAGCTATCACGGATGTTGATGGTAATTTCCGCATGGACAATGTTCCCGCCAATACAGTATTGGTGTTTACCTACATAGGTTATGCACCCCAGGAACTGGTGGTAAACGGAAATAAAACCAAGCAAAAGATTGCACTGAAAGAAATTGTAAATGAAACCGATGAGGTAGTGATTGTAGGTCGCGGTACTCAACGTAAAATCTCGGTAGTAGGTGCGGTAACTAACGTAAAGGCATCCGATTTACAGGTTCCTTCATCCTCGGTAACAAACATGCTGGGAGGTCGTGTACCGGGCATCATTGCCGTAACCCGAAGCGGCGAGCCTGGCAATGACTTTTCTGAATTCTGGATTCGTGGTATCAGTACTTTCGGTGCAGGTGCATCCGCTTTAGTGTTGATTGACGGTGTGGAAGGCGACCTGAATATACTTGATCCTGCCGATATTGAAAGCTTCACCATCCTGAAAGATGCTTCCTCTACAGCTGTATATGGTGTACGCGGTGCCAACGGTGTGGTACTCGTTACAACAAAGCGCGGTAAATCGGGTAAACTGAATATCAGTGTGAAAAGTAATGTCGGGCTTTCCTATTCTGCACGCAATCCCGAATATGTGGACGGATATACGTACGCACAACTAGCCAACGAAGCCTCCGTCGTACGAGGTGGACGTCCCGTATACAGTAATGCCGAGTTAAACCTGATAGAAACAGGACTGGACCCGGATTTATATCCCAATGTAAACTGGCGTGATGTTATGCTGAAAGATTATGTATGGAACAATCAGCATCACATTAGTATTAATGGTGGTGGAACGAATGCACGTTACTACATGAGTGTAGGTCTTCAACATAAGGATGCCATCTATAAGCAAGATAAAGGAATTAAAAACTATGATAACAGTGTAGGTTATAATAAATACAATTTTCGCGCAAATATCGATGCTAACCTAACCAAAAGTACTATTATTGAGCTGGGCTTATCAACAGAGATTGTAACCAATTCTTTCCCCGGATATGCCAATGATACGAAAGCCTTGTGGCAAACACAAGCCAACCTGACCCCTGTGACCGTTCCGGTACTTTATTCGGATGGTTCGCTTCCAGCCTACGGTGCCAGTGCTGACCAACAGAACCCATATATCTTACTAAACTATACAGGTTATAAGAAGAAAAATGAAACGACAAGTAGTATCCGCCTACGCCTTGAACAAGATTTTGACCAATGGATAAAAGGTCTGAAGGCAGAAGCCACCATGTCAATCAATAATTACTCAGCCTTAACACAGTCTCAAACAAAAACTCCGGCGCTCTACTATGCACAAGGAAGAAACAAAGACGGCTCCTTAAATCTGATAGAAAAAGTAGCCAAAACAGATGATAAATACGAGTCTACCAATCTGTCTACACGGAAAATCTATTTTGACGCCCGTGTTAACTATAACCGCCTGTTCAATAATGATCATCGCGTAACCGGATTAGCCGATTTTTATATGGAAGACTTCATAACCGGTGAAGCGCAAACACTTATCGCATCTATCCCAAAACGGTATACAGGTTTGGCTGGGCGTGCAACCTACTCTTACAAGGATACCTATTTCCTGGAAGGTAACATCGGCTATACCGGTTCAGAAGCATTTGAGAAAGGACAGAAGTTCGGCGTATTTCCAGCCATCTCAGCAGGTTGGGTACCTACACAATATGAATGGGTGCAGAAGAACTTGTCTTTTATCAATTTCTTCAAGATCAGAGCTTCGTATGGTATCGTAGGTAACGACCGACTTGGTAACGACACACGTTTTCCGTTCCTTTCTACCATGACCGAAGGTAGTGGAGCCGGTATCTGGGGAAGTGGCAAGAATATAGCAGAAAGCCAGGAGGCGTCCCAAAACTTACGCTGGGAAAAAGCAAAGAAGTTCGATATAGGTATTGACGGACAACTATTTAATAGTAGTGTGGAGTTTACAGTCGACTTTTTCAGTGAACGCCGTACGGGAATTTTCCAGCAACGTGCAAGTATTCCCGATGAAATGGGATTGGCTACGCTGCCTTGGGCAAACGTAGGCGAAATGAAAAGTTGGGGAGCGGATGGTAACATCTCATACACTTACCGGTTCAAAAATGATATGAGCCTGACAGGACGCGCCAACTTCACTTACTCTAACAATAAACTGCTTGAATACGAACAAAGCGGAATTAAATATCCCTACCAAGCATGGAAAGGAACACCTTGGGGAACTCAACGCGGATTAGTTGCCTTAGGACTATTCAAAGACCAGGCAGATATTGATTCAAGCCCCAAACAAACCTTCGTAACCAGTGTAATGCCGGGTGATATCAAATACAAAGATATCAATGGCGATGGTAAAATTGACAGTTACGATGAAGTACCTATCTGCTACTCCAATGTTCCACGTCTGCAATACGGTTTCGGTCTGGAATTCCATTGGAAAAGACTGACTGTAAGTGCTCTGCTTGAAGGAGTAGGCCAAGTGAACTTTCTGTATGGAGGCAGTGGTTTTCACCCTTTCAACGGTGGACAAACAGGAAACGTGCTCAGCATTGTAGCGGATGCCAGTAATCGCTGGACACCGGCTTCTTATTCCGGAACCAAAGACACGGAGAATCCGAATGCCCGTTTTCCGCGTCTCACCTACGGAGAAAACAAAAACAATAATCAGGCATCCACATTCTGGATTGCAGACGGATCTTATGTACGCTTGAAGAATGTACAGATTATGTATGACATCACTCTGCCATGCTTCAAGAAGATCGGCTTGCAAGGTTGCCAGATCAGCTTGATCGGTGATAATCTTCACTGCTGGGACAAAATCAAACTATGGGATCCGGCACAAGCGTCTGACAACGGTGCGGTTTACCCGCTGCAACGTGTATTTACCATACAGGCAAATCTTCAGTTCTAAACCTAAAAAACGATATGATTATGAATACCAAATATACATTTAAAGCTCTTCTTTGCGGCATATCCATCTGGGCAGGGATGAGTCTCGGATTAACTTCATGCGAGTCTTATCTGGATGTGGATTCTTACTTCTACGACCAGACAAACATTGATTCAATCTTTCAAAGTAAAGTTCGCGTCAATGAATACATTAATGGCATTGCCACCATACTACCGGATGAAAGTAAACTGTTCACCTCCTCTTATTTCCCGTTCGGCATGGGTTCCGACGAATGCTTCGCATCGTGGGCGGACGATTATGGGAAAAATGAGAAAGACCCTTACAGACATGCCGCAATGGCTCTGTTGCTGGGAGATGAAACTCCCCAAAGCGCGAACTATAATAACTGGGGAAGCTTTTATAAAGGTATCCGCAAAGCCAACATCGTGTTGACCCGCATCAGCGAATGTAAAGATTTGTCAGATATGGAACGCCGTGACTATACAGGACGCACTTACTTCTTGCGCGGATATTTCTATTTCAGTTTGCTGCGCCAATACGGACCGGTGCCTATCGTTCCCGACAAGCCTTTCGATGCCGATACCCCATCCGACGAAGCCTCTATCGAACGAAGCACATACGATGAGTGCATAGACTACATCTGTAGTGATATGGAAAAGGCTGCGGAATTCCTCCCGGATTCCCGTACACAACAATTCCAGTATATTGCAAGCAAAGGTGCAGCATTAGCGGTAATGTCTCGCTTACGCCTTTATGCGGCAAGTCCATGGTACAACGGAAATACCCGCTATGCGGACTGGAAAACAGCCGATGGGCGGAATTTCATTTCTCAAAACAATGATAACTCTAAATGGGGTGTAGCCGCTGTAGCTGCCAAACGAATCATTGATATGGGAAAATACGCACTCTTTACAACTGCCCGTACAGAAAGAACACAGGAACTCCCGTCCAATATTTCACAGGCCGGTTTCCCTGACGGGGCCGGTAATATCGATCCTTACGCATCTTACAAGAGCCTGTTCGATGGTTCTGTGAATGCAGAGTTAGTTCCGGAATATATTTATTATTGCAATGCCATAGTGAAAGAGAACTCTCCTCAATGGCTGGCGACCCCTACCGCTCTGGGAGGTGCCAACGGTATAAACCTCTGTATGGATTTGATTGATTCCTATAAAATGATAGATGGATATGACATCCACCATTCCAGCGCAAACTATCCTTACCCTGATGCCTCTCATGCAGGTGATCCGATAGATATTGCTTACAGGGTATCTGACGGCTATACCGTGAATGGCAATGTAGCCAAAGTAGATGCTTACCGTGAACCTCGCTTTTACGCAACCATAGGATATAATCATTGTATCTGGCCTGGAACTTCTTATGTAGGCAATGACCCGGTGACCAATGTAGAAGTGACTTATTACTCTGATGGTAATGCAGGCCCGCTTCCCGAATACCCGGACAATTACAACCGTACAGGCTATACTCTCCGTAAATACATCAATCAGGAAGATAACATGAAAGGTTCCTGCCGTGCCAAAACATTTGCCGTATTCCGCTATGCGGAAATCCTCCTCAATTATGTAGAGGCATTAAATGAATTGGAAGGAAGTTATACGGATGAGGCCACAGGTATCACCGTGACCCGTAATACAGAAGAAATAAAGAAGTATTTCAATATGATACGTTATCGTGCCGGTATGCCGGGCATTACCGATGCCGAACTGAACAGTAGAGACGATATGCGTGAAGCTATTAAGCAGGAACGTAAAGTGGAGTTTGCCCTCGAAGGGCTTCGCTACCATGATTTACGCCGTTGGGGCGATGCGGACGCAGCTTATAATACAAAGATTATCGGCTGGAACACCAAAGCCAGAGTAAATAACCGTACCGGATTCTACACCCGTACAATATGGGATTCAGAGAGAATACAGAAGCGTGTATTTACACAGAAGATGTACTTCTTCCCCATCCCACAGACAACGTTGGATCATAATGCAAAACTGGTTCAGAATCCAGGCTGGTAATTAACTTTAATATTAAGACAATTATGAAAAAGCATATTTTATTTTCATTAGCAATAGGTTCGCTCTTTGTACTCACCGGATGTGAGAACACCAATGTTTGGGAAGAGGAACAGTATATAAAACAAGCCTATCTCGTAGGTATCGGAGAAGAAGGAGCATTAGTGACCCGCAACGTCAACTATGCGGACGAAAGTGCAGAAACTTTCGTATCGGTAGGCACCAGCGGCTCATTGAATCCGGATGGGGACATTCACTGTACATTGATTGAAGATCCCTCAGGCATCACTTCTTACAATCAAAAATATAAATCGAGTACGGAAATCCAATATCAGGCACTTCCTGCGGCCAATTACAACATATCTTCAATGAATGCAGTGATCCGTGCCGGAGAATCTTATGCCCGCATACCTGTTGCCATCCACCCGGAAGGATTACATTGTGATTCCTTATACGCCCTTCCGCTGAAAATGGAATCTTGCAAAGAGTACCCTGTTGCACAAGCTGAAACAGTGGTTCTGTTCGCTATAAAGACCTACAACAACTACTCGGGATACTACAATTACATCGGTACCAACAACGGAGCTTCCTTTAGTTTGATTCGTAATGCCGTTGCCGTAAACAAGAACACAATTCGTATTTATTATACAGGCACTGAGGAACTGGCAAGAGCGAAAGATACCGGACTCACCATTACAGTGAACGAAGATAACACACTCAGCCTTGCCGGATGGAAGAACCTGAATGTTACAGAGGGAAGCGGAAGCTACGATCCTCAAAACAAAACATTCAGCTTTACATGCAAGGTGAATGGGAATGAAGTGGAAGCCTATTTAATATCGGCAACGGCAAGCGAAGAATAATCGTAACCGGAAAGGATATATTAAAAACCACCACAGATTATACAGATAAAAACAGATACTTGCTTCTTCAATATAAACAATCTGTGAGTATCAGTGTAATCCGTGGTGAATTATTAATTACATAAATGAACTATTATCATGAGAGAAAAAAACATCAAAAGAGTGTTCATGTGTTGTCTCACCGCTTTGGCTGCTAATACCTATGCCCAGAATTTCAACTGGGTCAGCAGTACAGAAGGCAACACTTGGAAACAATCAAAAGTGAAATTACAATCGAGCGCCGGCCAAACCCCGCTTTTAGATATCAGCGGAACGGAAGAAGGCACCACATTCAAAGCATGGGGAACCACCTTCAACGAACTGTGCTGGGATGCCTTGAACATGCTCACCCGTGATGAACAGGACGACCTGTTGAAGAAAATGTTTTCCCCTGAAGGAGAACTTCGTTTCAACAGAGGCCGTATTTCGATGAATGCCAATGACTATGCCCGTGACTGGTATAGCTGCGACGAAGTATCAGGCGACTTCCAACTGAAGTATTTCAATATCAACCGTGATAAACTGGCTATTATCCCCTTTGTCCGTGCAGCGCAAAAGTATAATCCGGGTATGACTTTCTGGATGTCTCCCTGGTCACCTCCCAGCTGGATGAAAATTAACAATGACTATCCGGTTCGCAGTGACAGGACTAATAAGATGTCGCCTCTGTCTGATGTAGTACTCTATGAGGATAATACGGAGACACGCGATAACGTCTTCCCCCGACAACTCGCAGTGAATGACTACATGATTCAGGATCCACGCTATCTGCAAACTTATGCCAACTTCTTCTGTAAGTTCATTGATGCTTATAAAGAACAAGGAATTCCCATCGATATGATCATGTATCAGAATGAAGCATACAGTTATACCCCGTATCCCGGTTGTGCCTGGACAGCTGAGGGTACCGTACGTTTCAACGTAGAGTATCTGGCGCCCACATTAAAGAAACATCATCCGGAAGTAGCTCTCTACCTTGGTACTTTCAATACCAACCGCTATGACTATGTTGATAAAATACTTTCCGATCCACGCATGCCGCAAAGCGTTCAGGGAGTTGGCTTTCAGTGGGAAGGAGGACAGATACTACCTAAAATACGTGCCAAATACCCCCAGTACAAGTATATGCAGACAGAAAGCGAATGCAGTGGGGGCACCTTCGACTGGAGAGCGGGCGAACACACCTTCCATTGATGCTCAGTGTAAGGCTTGTCACCGGTGAAATAATGTTCGTTGTCGATAAAAT